>Ga0209578_10000294_pt1 | contig 73308 bp, 65 predicted proteins | sample tdAd472_FD_187127 | JGI IMG/M metagenome (GOLD analysis project Ga0209578, IMG submission 187127) | Marine sediment microbial communities from the Atlantic coast under amendment with organic carbon and nitrate - tdAd47.2 (SPAdes)... | ecosystem: Environmental > Aquatic > Marine > Coastal >...
TGCCGCGGTCGATTACATCGCCCGGCAGCGCGCGAAAAGCATAGGCGCGATGGCAGTGGAATCTCATAATTAAGGGCAAAAAATATCCCCGAACGCGTCGTGTCTCAGATTTAAGGGCAACGCGACATTGCCCTTGACGGGCGTGAAATGACAGTCTAGCTAACCTAACGAACGTTCAGTAAGGTTTCAACGCATGCAACGCCAAACCAGAAAAAAATCGCCGCCGCCGGACAAAAGGGGCGAGATTTTGCAGGCCGCGGCGGCCCTGTTTGCCGAGCACGGATTTGCCGCCGTGTCCATTCGCGATCTGGCGCGAGCAGTGAACACGACACCGGCGGCGCTGTATCACTATTTCAGTGACAAGGACGCGATATACCGCGCCACGCTCGAGTTTGTCTTCTCGGACAAGGCAAAGGCGACCAGTGACCTGGCAAAGGGGCAGGAGGCCCCTGAAATCATGCTGGAACGGCTGATCACCTGGCTCATCGGTCAGTTCCTAGACAACCCGGTCATGACAAGCCTCTTGCAGCGCGAGCTTCTGACCGGCGACAGGGAGCGGATCAGTTTTTTGACCAAAGAGGTTGTCGCCGCGCCGTTTCGGGAAATTGAGAGCCTCATGCGGCGGTTGGCGCCGAATCACGAAGACACCCTGTCAGCGGTGTCGGTCCTGTCGCTGGTTCTGGGGTATGTCGAACTGACCCCTGTTCTCGAAGGAATAACCGGCCAGCCTGTCACGCGCGAGCGGGATATGGCGTTTGCCAATCACGCAAGCCACCTGGTGCTGCACGGGTTGTCGCCGCGGCCAGACGCAAGGGAAGCCCACTGATGTTCAACGCGCTTTTTCGTACTGCCCTGATTGGATCCTGCCTGCTTACCCTGGTTGGCTGCAAGGAAGATCCCGAAGGGCATCACGCACCAGAGCCGCGCACCCTGAACCTTCCGGTAGCCCGCGTCGAGATTGCCGCGGCAGACCGGCTCTACAGCACGCCCGGCAGTGCAATCTCGCAAGAGCGTATCGAGGTTTCGTCGCGCACGACCGGGTATCTTCAGCGTATTACGGTCCACGAGGGCGACGTGATTTCAAAGGGGGATATCCTGATTGAAATCGACCCGACCGATATCGAAGGCGCCATCAACCGGGCGCAGGCGGCGCTCAGTTCCGCCGAAACTGCCTTAAGCGATGCGGAACAGGACGTTGTCAGGCTCGAAAACCTGCTGGAGCGGGGCGCGGTTTCGAATGAAAACCTGCGCAAGGCGACGGTTGCCCGCGATGTGTCGCGCGCAAGGCTGGCCGAGGCGCAAGCGGCGCTGGATACCGCCCTGGCGGGGCGCAGATACACCACAATCATCAGCCCGATCGATGGTATCGTGGTCGCCCGGCAGAAACAGGTCGGCGATCTGGCGACCCCCGGCTTTCCGATCCTGACCATCGAATCGCGCACGCGGCTGCTGTTCAGAACGTCCGTCTCGGAAAGCCATATCGGTGTCGTGCGCGTCGGCGACCCTGTGAAGGTGGCAATTGATGCGCTCGGCAAGGAGGATGTCACCGGAGAGATCCTGCGGATCATACCGTCCGGCGACCCGGTGACGCGGCGCTATGATGTCGAGATTGCCTTGCCGTCGGGGCTGGATGTCTTTCCCGGCATGTTCGGGCGGGCGCATTTCGTCATCGGATCGGACCGGGTGGTGACGATCCCGGCGCGCGCCCTTACTGAACGAGGGGGGCTGCCCGGAGCATTTATTGTCGGCGATAATGGTGCGGTGCATTTCAGGTGGCTGCGTACCGGGCGCGAACTGTCTGATGCCATCGAGGTCAACGCCGGACTTAACGGCGGCGAAACCATCGTTGCGCAAGATGATGACCGTCTGCGCGGCGGAGACCGGATAGAAACCACCGCAGGGGCCACGCCCGATGAGTGAGCCGAAACGCAACATTGCCTGGCGATTGTCGGAAATATTCGTCACCTCCCGATTGACGATCCTGACGATCCTGGCCCTCACATTTTTTGGTTCAATCGCGATCTATTTGACTCCGCGCGAAGAAAACCCGCAGATCATCGTGCCAGCCGCACAGATCATCGTGCAAATGCCCGGAACCTCGGCCCTTGAGGTCGAACAGCTGATCGTGACCCCGCTCGAAGCGATCGTCAGCGAAATTGTTGGCGTCGATCACACCAATGCCGTGGCGATGAACTCGGTCGGCATTGTCGGGGTCGAGTTCAAGGCAGGCGAAAACAAGGAAGACAGTCTGGTCAAGCTCTACAACCGGATATCGAGCAATCTCGACCGTATGCCATCAGGTGCCAGCGCCCCGTTGATCAAGGCGCTGGATGTGGACGACATGCCGGTTGTCACGGTTACACTGGCGTCTGACAAATACGATGATTACGCGCTCAAACAGATGGCTGAGCACATGGCCGAGCGGTTGCACAGCCTGCCATCGGTGTCGGTTGTTACCGTCAAGGGCGGGCAGGATCGTGAAATCCGCATCAATCTCGACCCTGACAGGCTGGCCGCCTTCGGTGTGCCGTTGACCCGTGTGCGCGACACCCTGGCCGGAAACAACCTGTCCGTTCCTGCGGGTGACACGGTGCAAGAGGGGAGCACCCGCTCGGTGTTTCTCGACGGGTTCTTCAAGGATGCCGATGCCGTTCGAAACCTGGTTGTCGGGCAAAACGGTGGCAGGCCGATCTATCTTGGCGACGTTTCAGACATTGTCGATGGGCCGCCGAAGGAGCGCGAAAGGATCAGCCGGTTCAGTTTTGGTGCCGGCGATGCGCGCAATGCTGAATTCGGGAATCTCGACATGGCCGCGGTGACCTTGGGCGTCGCCAAGAAGAAGGGCACCAACGCGGTTTTCATGGCCGACGACACGATCGAACGTATCAGGCGCATGCAAGACGAGTTTCTGCCGCGTGACGTACATGTCGTGGTGACCCGAAACGACGGCGAAAAGGCCGATGACGCGGTCAACCTACTAATCGAACACTTCTTCATCGCGGTCTCTACCGTCTTTCTTGTTCTGATCCTGTTTCTGGGCTGGAAGGAGGCGCTCATCGTCACCATGACCGTGCCGCTGGTGCTGTTCGTGACGATTGGCGCGGATTTCATCCACGGCATCACCATCAACCGGGTGAGCCTGTTCGCACTGATCCTGTCGCTGGGCCTGCTAGTCGATGACGCGATTGTCGTGATCGAAAACATCCACCGCCGATATTACAATGGCGGCGGCGAGAAGAAAGACATCACCATCCGCGCCTGCGCCGAGGTCGGCGGCGCGGCCAACCTTGCCACCGCCACGGTGATAGTGGTGTTCCTGTCGTTGATGCTGGTCGGGGGAATGCCGGGGCAGTATTTCTACCCCGTCGCCTTCAACGTGCCGGTCGCCATGGCGGCCTCGCTGTTTCTGGCCTATACGGTGACGCCTTGGGCCGCCTATCGCTGGGTTGGAATGGGGCACCGGGAAGAAGAGGCCGAGGCCCGGCCCGGGCGACTGGAGCGTGCCTATCGCTGGCTCATGGAACTGTCGATGAACCGTCGTGCCGTTCGCTGGGCCATATACGGCGTGACGCTTGCGACGCTGTCGCTGACGGTGCTTCAGCCAGCATGGCAATTCGTGCGGCCCGAAGGCGTAGCCGGACCGAAGCCCTAGTTTGGTGTCGCCATGGGCTTTTTGCCAAAGGACAACAAGAACACATTCAAGGTATCCTTGCAGACACCGGAAACGACACCGGTCGAGATGACCGACCGATTGGTGCGGGAGGTCAATGCGATCCTGGTAAAAAATCCGCTGATCACCAATACGCAAAGCTGGGTCGGCCAGTCAGGTGTGATCGACTTCAACGCATTGTTGCGCGGCAGCGGTGACAGGGTGGGCGCCAATATCGGTGAGATCCGCGTCAACCTGATCGACAAGCACGCGCGCGAGACGTCCTCGATCGAGCTTGTGCGCGAATTGCGGCCCGCGGTGGAGGCCATCGCCGCTAGATACCCCGGTACATACGTGCAGATGGTCGAGGATCCACCTGGCCCGGCGATGCGGGCCACGGTGCTGGCCGAGATCTACGGCAAGGATCTGGATGTTCTGCGCGAGTTGTCCGGACGGGCGGAAGAGATATTCGCCGCAACATTTGACATGGTCGATATCACCACCAGTGAGCCTCTTGACGTTGTCGAATACAAGATCGTCGTCGATCAGGAAAAAGCCGCGCTGTCGGGTGTCAGTAATGCCCAGATCGCTGCCATTCTCCGGCCCTTATACGCGGGTGAAGTCATCGGAAGGATCCATTCCGACAATTCCAGGCATGTCGTCCCAATCCGGGTGAGAGTACCTTACAGCCAGCAGCCCGATCCGAACCACCTGGAAAACATCATTGTCGAGAATGCCGCCGGCCAGGGGATACCGCTGTCGGAACTCGTGCAGGTGGTTTCGGGGCTACGCGACCGGCCGATCCTGCACAAGGACAACGAGCGTGTGACTTTCGTCGGCGGCGAGCTTGCGCAGACATCGCAAATCTACGCCATCGCCGATCTGGACAGCAAGTTCGACGGAATGGAGATCGGCAACGGCACTTTGCTGGAAACCCGAAATCTCTCGCTGGCCAGCACCGCCCCGGAAACTGTTGGAACATACCAACTGCTGTGGAACGGCGAAATCCGCCTGATGCTGGATACTTATCGCGACATGGGCATGGTCATGGGGCTGGCGATGGTGTTCGTCTTTCTTTTGTTGGTAGGCTATTATCAGTCGTTCATGACGCCGCTTGTGGCGATGGCCGCTGTTCCTTTGGGGATGATCGGCGTATTCCCCGGCCACTGGATCATGGGGGCCGATTTTTCAGCCACCTCGATGGTTGGGATCATTGCGTTGGCCGGGGTGGCGATCCGCAGCTCGCTTCTGATCATCGACTTTATCCGTGAAAACCAGGGCCAGGGCATGGCGCTGCAGGAGGCGGCCTATCAGGCCGGAGTCGTCCGGGCGCGCCCGATCCTTCTGACCACGCTTGCCGTCATCCTCGGCTCGGCCATCATGCTGACCGACCCGGTGTTTGGCGGGCTTGCGATCAGCCTGATCTTTGGAACCGGCGTGTCTTCGGCGCTCACGATCATCATCGTGCCAGTGCTTTATTACCGTGCAAACAGAGGGGCGGAGGCATGACGCTGCCAAACGATCCGGCACCGGGGCGGTGGCACTCACCATAGGATCCTCGATCGTGACGGCAGCCTCGGGGTAGACTTTCCGCTCGGGCTTGCCGCATTCGCAATGCTCGGTTTTTTCGGAGGGGTGATCGGCGGCTTCATCCTGTTATGGTCGATCTGGCGAAACGGGCGAAAGTAGGGGGAGAAAAATGCGGATTGGGCTGGCTCTTGGAAGCGGGGGCGCGCGCGGATGGTGCCATATCGGCGTTTTGCGGGCGCTGGAAGAAGCGGGGCTGCGCCCTGACGTTGTAGCCGGCACCTCTATGGGGGCGCTGGTCGGGGCCGCCTATTGCTCGGCGTCGCTTGACAATCTGGAGGATTTCGCCCGCAGCATCACGCCGCTTTCTATGGCGCGGATGGTGGATCTCGATCTTCGCTCGGGTGGGTTAGTGGCCGGAACCGCGGTCATGCGGGCGCTGGAAAACCTCGGGCTTCGCAGCGATTTCGCTGATCTCGACCGACCCTTCATCGCAGTGGCCACCGATCTTTACCGCGGACGCGAGCTTTGGCTGCGCGAAGGTGCGTTGTTACCGGCAGTTCGCGCTTCGATTGCCATTCCCGGCATCCTCACACCGGTTCACATCGACAATCACTGGCTGCTGGATGGCGGCATGAGCAACCCTATCCCGGTCTCGGCCTGTCGCGCGCTTGGGGCCGATATCGTCGTTGCCGTCGATCCGAACGCCAAGAACCAAACGCAGGTACGGGCTGCGGCACGGCGAAGCCTGCTGCCGGGAGTCCGTCCCGACGCGTGGGTCAGCCGATTACCGCGCCACCTGCAACCCGCCGCAGCCGCCTATTTTACCCGGAGCGAGGATGCAGCGCCTCAGCCACCCGGATACCTGGATGTGCTCTCGACGGCGATCGACGTGATGATCGACCAAATCCGCAGGAGCCGACTTGCCGGAGATCCACCCAATGTCATGGTCGACCTGGACCTCTCTCATCTGAATGTCCTGTCGTTCCACGAGGCCGACACCGCCATCGAACGCGGCCATACGGCAATGATGCGCCAGATGCACCTCGTTCGCGCAGAAAGCGGATCAGATCCCCTCGCCAATTGACGGCAGCTTTGTCTTGTGTGGATGGCTCCTGCAAAGCAAGATACTTTTGAGGTGATTGGCATTTTGTCAGAAGCGGTCTTGTGTCCGGCCTGTTTGCGCGGTTCACATGCCCGCTGGTGTCGCGTTGCCCTTAAATCCGAGACGCGACGCGTTTGGAACCGTTCAAAACCGCGGGGTTATGCCGCCCTGAACAATGGCGGTGTAGGGCTGATGAAGCTCGCAATGTTGGCTGGGATTGGCTGCTTCGGTGCTTCATATTTCGTTCGTTGGGACAGGTCGCCGTTGAGCACAGATGCACGAACTTTCAGCAGGTAGTGTGCTCCGGTACGTGACCATCGCATTTGTTGCTTTTTCACAAATCGCTTGGCGACCAACCTGTTGACGCTCGCTTCGGCCGGCGCGGTCGAAACGCGCTTTCCTTCGCGGTATCTCTCGGCATAGTTGACCACCGATCCCTGGTTTCGTCCTATGTAGACTTGCAGCGTTTCGAGCAGTTTGTCGGCGCGGTGCGCCCAAATGCTTGGCACTATGTCTCTGGACAAATCTCGTCGAACCCTTGCGATCAGGGAAAGCGCTCGACTCGCTTGCCGCCCATTCCACAATCGCCACCTTATGCGTTCTATACGGCCCCCAAAGCTCGAGCGGTGCTTTGGAGCCGTTGACGCGAGCTGGGCAATTGGCTGAACCTTCATTGAAATGTGAAACCAGTCTAGGATGTGAGTCACCGGTTGTAGAAGCATGCTCGCTAAACGCTTCAGGCATTCGGCACCATCCGAAATGACGGTGATGGGGTCACTGCATAAAAGTGACATTATTGTCCGGTTCGTGCGAACGAACGGGGAACTTATGCGGCATCGCGAAGATCATTTTTTCGTAGTGGCCTGAGGCGATCTGGGCTGAATGGCGGGTTCATGTTCCACAGGTAGTCTCCGGTCAACCCGACATGGGCCCAGCCAAGCGGCGCGATATGTTTGATGATGTCATTTGGAATGGCCACTCCGTTTTTCCTCAGATCCGTGATTGAGGCTTCCAGATATTTTGTGTTCCACAGGATGATGGCGGCGACCAGAAAGTTGAGACCCGATGCTTTGTGGATCTGGTGCTCATAGCTGCGATCGCGCATTTCACCGAGTTGGTTGAAGAAGACCCCGCGTGCCAGGGCATTTCGGGCTTCGCCTCTGGCCAGGCTTGCACTGGTTCTTTTTCGCAATTCCAGGCTACGCATCCATTCCAGGGCGAAGAGGGTCCGTTCCAACCGCCCCAGTTCGCGCAAGGCAATGGCGAGTCCGTTTTGCCTGGGATAGGCGGACAAGCTTTTGAGGATCGCCGATGCGGTGGTGGTTCCGGCCTTGATGGAGGTCGCCAGCCTGAGGATTTCGGGCCAGTTGTCGATGATGTGACCTGCCTTGATGGTGCCACCGATGAAGGGTGTCATGATGGCTGGAGGCTTCATGCCGGGCAGGAGATACAATTTGCGATCCTTGAAGTTTCGCAACCGTGGCGCAAAGCGGAACCCCAAGAGATAGCACAGGGCAAAGACATGATCCGTCGCGCCGCCAGTATCCACATGATGCTCTTCGATTGCGACACCGGATTGGTGACGGAGAAGCCCGTCCAGAACGAAGGGCGCTTCGCTTTCAGTGGCGGTGATGACCGTCGAGTGGAACGGGCTGAACTGATCGGAGATGTGGGTGTAGAACTTGAGACCCGGGGTGCGCCCGTATTTTGCGTTGATGTCTGCCGAGGCTTCACCGCGACCGCCGGCCCGGAAGAACTGCCCATCTGAGGATGACGTCACACCGTCCCCCCAGAGTTTGGCCAGCGGGAGATCGCGCTGCATGTCGACCAAACAGGCCAAGGCGGCTGAATATGTCTCCTCGCGCAAATGCCAGTCGTGCGCCCATGCGATTTGCCGGGCGGACAGATTGTGAGTTGCCGCGGCCATGCGGGATACGCTCAGATTGACACCGTCGGCCAGGACGGCAGCAAACAGCGCCTTTTGATCTTCCGCCGGTCTGCCCGAGCGATAATGGGTGAAGCACTCCGCAAATCCGGTCCAGGCGTTCACCTCCGTCAGCAGGTCGGGGATCTTGATTTGTGGCAATTGCCCATAAACCAGACGGCTCATGGCTGTGGCGGCTTCGGGCGTTTCGTCTTTGACCGGGGTGATGCTCAAAGTGCCACCCTGAATGGCGGCATCCGGGAGGGTCCCAGCTTCGGCCCGGGCCGCGACAATTGTTATGGCCTCCTCAATCTGCTGTTGTCGCTCTGCAAGATAGGTTTCTACATCCGCCGCGGCGGCGATCGGCAACGACCCCTCGGTACGCAAGATCTCGAAGGTGGCCTTGGGGATGAGCCGATCATCGAAGTTGCGGCGCTGCCGGCTTCCTTCGACCCAAACATCCCCTGCACGAAGCCGATCACGCAATTCGAAGTAGACGCACAACTCGTATGCGCGCCGATTAATCTCCCCCGGTGCAGAGAAGACAAATGGACGCCAGACCTTTCGAATGAACCCGGTTGGCGGGTTGTCGGGCAGGCTGCGCTTGTTCGCCTCAAACATGATGCGCAAAAGATCTACCGCACGAAGAAGGCTGGCGGCACTTGCCGCACCTTTGAAGGAGAACGCCTTTATTATCGGGGGCGCAAACTGACGGGCCGTCTGATATTTTCCGATGAGCTCGGAGTATTTGTCGGGCTTTCCGTCTCCCAGGGCAGTTTCAATTGCGGATGTCGCACTCTCGATCTCATCCCAATTGGCGGTGTCCAGCATCCCGTTGAGATCGCCGGTTTGCAGACGGGCCGTCAGGGCTTCACGGCAGAAGTCCTTGAGAGACTGCAAGGGGCGGATGATGTCCATCAGGAGCTGGGATGCTTTGTCGGAACTTTGCTGTTCCGCCTTTCGAAAGCTTCGACCCAACAATTTGTCGAACATATCCAGCGCAAGATCGGTGAGCTGCTCTTCCAGCCGCAGGCAGGCGGCCGACAAATCCGCCCACAACCGTGGCACGGCCATACGGCGCAGGTTTTGCACCGTGATCCGCAAACCTTCACCGGCCAGACTGTCGAGTGCCGATGTCGAGATGTTCTGACGCAAACTGGCAGGCAGGCCGATTGCTCGAACCACAATCAGGCGATCCAGAACAGCCTTGAGGGATTTGGCGGACGCTGATTTGGGTGCTGCCTTCAACCAACTCAGCGTCGACACCTCGCCTGATTCAGGGGGCGCAATCAGCGCGCGCAGAGCATCGTGGTGATCCGGATGCAGATCTCCGGTCAGAGCGGATATCCTGACATTTTCCGCGCGCTGGATCGCGTGCCTGACAATCAGTTCAACGGTACGGCGCGCCGGGACCAGGATACGCCGCCTTCTCAGTTCTTCGATCAGCGAGATTGCCCAAGGGCTCTGCCCGCGGGTCTTCTCCTGCAGATGGTGTCAGCCAATGCACAAGTTCCCGTACGAGAGATCTTGTGAAGGCCTGATATCCGAACCGGGCCATGATTTGCCCGATATGTTCGCGTCGCGTTTGCGGGCGCCGATCATAGACCGCGAGATCGGAGGTGCTGGCATCAACCTGATCTGCAAGGAAGGCCAGCATAACGTCGTTGGGCTGTTCTCCAACCTCACGAACCCGCCCGGGATGGCGCAGATAAGCCAATGACACGGCATAGCCCAGACGGGCGGCCGCGGTTCGCTTTCTGGCAACAGCCTCGATCTCGTCCGGGGTAAGCGTGCAATACATCGCAACCTCTCGATCCTCCGAGGGCGGCGCCATCAACCGAGACCAAAAACTTGCCGTCAATAATTGTCGCCGTGCCATAAACTACCCTCTTCCCATCGATGTCCGTGAAACGCTCGTTTGGCGGAACGCCCCGTTCCGTCCGCCAATATGGCTTGACAACGGGAAGGCGGACAAGTTGATTCATGGACGAGAAAACGGACAGGGCTGTCTTCATGACACTGATAGGAAATGCGCGGGTCTCGACCACTGAGCAAAAGCTGGAACCGCAGGTTGACGCACTCAAGGCTGCGGGCTGTGAAACCGTGTTTGAAGATGTCATCTCGGGCGCAAAAGCCGAACGTCCAGGTTTGAATGATGCCCTGGCTTTTTTGCGCAAGGGCGACACGTTTGTGGTCTGGAAACTCGACCGCCTGGGCCGGTCCATGAAGCACCTGGTGGAAACAGTGTCAGACCTCGGAGATCGTGGCGTTGGCTTTAAATCCCTGACCGAGGGCGTGGACACAACCACCACCGGCGGCACCTTGGTCTTCCATCTGTTCGGCGCGCTCGCCCAGTTCGAACGTGACCTCATAGTCGAGCGCACACAGGCCGGATTGAAGGCCGCCGCAACGCGCGGTCGAAAAGGCGGGCGCAAGCCTGTCGTCACGCCCAAAAAGCTGGAGCAGGCACGAGCCCATATCAGCGATGGATTGACCGTCCGAGAGGCCGCAGTGCGCCTAAAAATCAGCAAAACCAGCCTCTACAACGCCCTCAAAGACCAGAAAACCGGCTGAAAACGCCAATGTTCCCGTAAAGTTCGCACGAGACGGACAATAAAGTCACTTTTATGCAGTGACCCCGGATAGATTTCGCCGATCACGCGACCGAACCCTTGCAGCGCGGAGACCGGGTCGACCAGTCCGGTGAAACTGATCGCAGGTAGGATCGTCAGAACCGCCGTACCGAACATCGCGGCAGGCTGGCTGCGGGTGAAGGCGGAAAAAACAAGCCCGATCGCCGTTGCCGCCGAGACATAGAGCAGCGCCCCAGCCGCCAATGTTGCAAAGCTGCCTGTCAGTGTCACGCCAAAGACTGTAACCGCCAGTGCCGTCAGCATCAGGAAGCTTCCCATCGACAACACGACATAGGGAATCTGCTTGCCCAGGAGGAATTCGAGCCGCGTCGTCGGGGTGACGTAAAAGTTGGTGATCGAACCAAGCTCCTTTTCCCGCACGACGCTGAGTGAACTCAGCATCGCCGGGATAAGCAGCAACAGAAGCGGAATGACGGCCGGCACCATGGCATCCAGACTGCGCAGATCGGCATTGTAGCGGAAGCGGATCTCGGTAGTGACGGGCCCCGCCAAGGCATCGACATAACCGGCGTCACGGGCGCGCAGTTCCAGCCAGTGCAAATGTATGCCCTGCACATAGGCCTGCACGGTTCCGGCCAGCGTTGGCATGGCGCCGTCGATCCAGGCCCCGACGGCGACTGGGCGCCCGCGTGCGATGTCGCGCCCGAATCCAGGCGGGATTTCCAACGCGAGGCTGATCTCTCCCGCGCGCATGCGCCGGTCCAGATCGGCGTAACCTTTGATCGGAGATCGCTCGATGAAATAGCGCGACCCCTGAAGGTTTGCCGTGTAGTCCCGGCTGATTGCAGTCTGGTCATTGTCGAGCACGGCAAAGGTCACATCCTCGACATCGAGGTTGATGCCATAGCCCATGACGAACATCAGGATCGCGCTGCCAAGAATCGCGAGGGTCATTCGCACCGGGTCGCGCCAGAGTTCCAGCGCCTCGCGCCGCGCATGGCTGAACATCCGGCGTGGATCGAACCATCGGTGCCAACCGCGCGGCGCCCGCCCGTGGCCTTGCGGCACCGCGTCCGAGGACAGGGGGGCGGCGCGCAACGCTGCGTGGCCGTCCGCAGCCTCCAAATGGTGAATGAAGGCATCCTCCAGCGTGGCGACCCCGACCTCCTGTGCCAGTTTTGTCGGGGCACCGGTCGCCAGAACCTTGCCCTCGTGCATCAGCGAGACGCGATCACAGCGCTCGGCCTCGTTCATGAAATGGGTCGAGAGGAAGATCGTCACGCCCTCGCCCCGCGACAGCTCGATCAGGATGCGCCAGAACTCGTCGCGCGCGCCTGGATCGACGCCGGTCGTTGGTTCGTCGAGGATCAGCAGGTCCGGATCATGGATCAGCGCCGAACAGAGCCCCAGCTTCTGTTTCATTCCGCCCGACAGCTTGCCCGCGGGTCGATCGATAAAGGGATAAAGCCCCGTGGCCCGGGTTAGCGTCTTGATTCGCCGGGCGGATTCGGCGGCGTCATGGCCGAACAGGCGGCCGAAGAAGTCGATGTTCTCGCGGACGGAAAGGGTGGGATAGAGGTTCCGGCCGAGACCCTGCGGCATGTAGGCGATGCGCGGGCCTACCTTGGCGCGGTATCCTGCGCGGGACATGTCGCAGCCCAGCACCTTAATGCGCCCGGTCTGCATCCGGCGCACCCCGGCCGCCAGCGCTAGCAGGCTAGACTTGCCGACTCCGTCGGGGCCGATAAGCCCAGCCATGCAGCCGGCCGGAACATCGAGGCTGACATTGCTGAGCGCATGGACCTTGCCGTAGCGCAGGCCTACGCCGTCGAACCGGATGACCTGATCGTCTGTGGTCATTGCGGCAGTCTTGGCAGAAGTTCGGGGGGCCAATCCCCCGAAGGGGCGATACGGACATAGGCGGTGCCCGGCAAGCCGGTCTTGACCAGTGCCGCGTACCGGAGGAGCAGGTCCGGGTCGATGCGGGCACGGATGCGGAACATCAGCTTCTCGCGCTCGGCTTCTGTCTCGACCGTGCGGGGCGTAAACTGTGCGACGCTGGCCACGAAGGACACCCGGGCGGGGATCACGAATTCGGGCGCCGCACCTCGTCCCCCAGCGCCAGCCTACCAGCCTGCGCGGTCGGCAGGAAGAAGTTCATGTGCACGTCGGCCAGATCGACCATGTTCACCACCGTGCCGCCGGGGGGCAGCACTTCGCCCGGTTCGGCCACGCGATACTGTACCCGCCCGTCGCGGGGCGCCTTGAGCACTGCGTCGGCAAGTTCCGCCTCGATCCGGGCGATGCTGGCTTGTGCTGCCTCGACCCCGGATTCGGCACCGATGACATCCGACCGCGCTCGCTGAATCCCGGCCTGAGCCGCTGCAAGCTGTGCTTCAGCCGCGCCCACGGCGGCGCGGGCGGCCTGATGAGCGGCCCTGTCTTCGTCGAGACGGGACTGCGGCGCCACGCCGCTCGGCGAGAGCTCTTCGCTGCGTTGAAGTCTACTGGCAGAAGCCTGCAGTTCAGCCTCGCGCAGTTCGACATGCGCCTCTGCCGCGCGGGCCTGTGCCTCGCTCTGGGCGACACCGCTTCGGGCGATCTCGACAGCGATGCCCGCGCGCGAGAGATTTGCTTTCGCCTCGCGCAGCTGGGCCTGCAATGTAGCCGTATCCATCCGGGCGAGTTCCTGGCCGGCTGCCACGAATTCGCCTTCGGCGACCAGGACGGATTGCAGTCGTCCACCATTTTTTGCCGAAACGTCGATCTCGACCGCCTCAATGCGACCATTGGCCGAGACAACCCCGTCAGGCAGCGCGGTCGGTCGCAGCAACCACCAGCCCGCGACAATGACGCCCGCCAGGATGACCAGAATCGTGACCACGCCCGGTAACTGCCATCGTGAGAACTGCATTCCACTGCCTTTCAGGTCATCTCTTTCGGCCAACTGCGCGGGGATCGGTCACACCGCTTGGCAGTGCTAGATACGCCCATTTGAAATTGTCGGCTTTGATCTCGGTCACGGTATCCAGGCCGAGTGCCGTCCATAGTCCTTTTGTGTCGGGCTACACGCGACGTGCTGTCCGCGCTGGCGCAGCGTAACGGATTGCGCGACGGTTGGCAGTGCTAAAGTTCGATTGGTTCGCATTGAGAATCAAGACCGAATAGGAAGGTCCGGTTGATTTATTGGTTTTACTTAAGCCGTGTAATATCAACGGGCAATGCAGACAGGAAGGGAAGATTTATGACAGAGGAAGTCGAAAAGGGGCCGCAAACCGATGCCTCCGATCTCCGGCGGCAAGGGCGCGAGGCGGTCGAGGGGCCTCAGGCCACTCGCGAGGCGGTGCGCGATGTGGTGATGCGCGCACTGTCGAACCGGTCTCTGGAAGAAGGTCAGGTCCGCGATGTCGTGCGCTCTGTCCTTGAAGGGGCAGCGGAGGCGGTGCCGGGAGACGGGGCCGAAAGTGTTGAGGCGCTTCGGCAGACAGTTGACGGGATCGACGATGCGCTGGAACGTGCTGCTATGGCCACGAAGCTGGCCATTGAAGAGGCGCGCAGCCAGGCAGCCGCGTTTTCCGAACAGGATCTGAGGCGCGCCGTCGATGACCTGGCCACACTGGACCGGCTCTATTTCGAGGCGCTCGCCTCGGTAGTGAAAAGCGGGACAAAAGTCTCGGCGCGCATTATCGGCGATCTGGCCGAACATCTGCGGCGCACCGGCACGCGGACCGGCGCTGCGGTGCGCGAGGCGCTCGCGGCGTTAGAACGGCCCGATGCTCCACATGTCCCGCCAAGACCCGGAGACCTTGCCCATACGGCGCGGGTCGGCGCGGCAACCATCGCCGCGATCGGCAGCGGTATCCTTGCCGGGTTGGCCGATGCTCTGGGACCTAGGCATGACAAGGATCGGACGGAGTCGCCCGAAGAGGATGCCTGAGCATGACCGCTGCACAGGGTGTCGCGCCCGATCTGCGGCGGCTCGGCGATCTGGTCACGGTTATGGCGCGATACGGCTTTTCCGAGATGCTGGAGCGCGCCGGCCTCTCGCGCCGGTGGCTCAAACCCGGATCGCTGAGAACCGGTGATGCCGATAGCGACGGCTTGACCTCAGCTGAGCGGCTGCGCCGAGCGTTAGAAGAAATGGGGCCGACATTCGTCAAGCTGGGGCAGATCCTGTCCACCCGGATCGACCTCTTCGAGCCTGATGTCATCGCGGAGCTAGAACGCCTGCGCGATCGGGTGCCCACCGTGCCATTTTCAGAACTCGCCGCCGAGGTCGAGGCCGAACTGGGTCAACCGTTATCGGAGATCTTCGCCCGGATCGACACCGAACCCCTGGCCGCGGGTTCAATCGCGCAGGTGCATGGCGCGCGGCTGCCCTCGGGCGAGGAGGTAATCCTCAAGATTCGCCGCCCCGGCATCCGCCGGGTGATCGAGGCCGACCTGCGGCTGCTGCGCCATGCCGTCGGCGTGGCACTTGCCGAATGGCCCGAGATCGCGCGCTATCACCCGCACGAAATCCTGGACGAATTCGCCCGCTCGATACGCGCAGAGATGGATCTGGCCAGCGAATGTCGCAATGCCGAGCGGGTGTCCGCCGGGTTCCGCGACCGGGACGGGATCCATGTGCCGCCTGTGTTCTGGGAGTGGACTTGCGAGGTCATGAATGTTCAGGCGCGGGTAAAGGGCATTCCAGGCGGCGATCTGACAGCTGCGCGCGCCGCCGGGCTGGACCTGAAGCGGATCGCCGCGCGCGGGGCAGATGCTGTTCTCCACATGATCCTTGAGGAACGCTTCTTTCACGCTGATCCGCACGCCGGCAACGTATTCTACCTTCCCGACAATCAACTCGTATTCATCGACTTCGGCATGGTCGGGCACCTGTCGCGCCGGCGCCGCGACGAATTGGTCGATCTGCTCTACGGAATTGTCGAGCGGCGACCCGACCGGGTTACGCGGATCTTGCGCGACTGGGCAGGGGCCGATGGACAAGACGATCCGTCGCTGGAGGTGCGGATCGAGGGGTTCATCGACCGGGTGCACGGGCTGCCGATCGGTGCGTTGAATCTCTCCGAGCTCGTCTTCGACGTGACCGCCTTGATGCGCGCACACAATCTAGCCCTACCGCCTGACCTGACGCTACTGGTCAAGGCCTTCGTCTCACTGGACGGGATGGGGCGGCAGCTCGACCCCGATTTTGACATGGTCGCCGCCGCGCGGCCGATTCTCGAACGGCTGGTCTGGCTGCGCCACGGCCCCGAGGCATTGGCACGCACTGCCCGGGACAGCCTTGGAGAAAGCGCCCGGCTAGCCGCGCGCCTGCCGGGCGATCTGACGCAGATTCTGGACGCAGCGCGGCGCGGTCGGCTGGGATTTCGGGTGGAACTGGCCGAGATCGAGCAGATCGTCGAGAAAATGCGCCAGTCACTCACGCATCTGACGCTTGCGGTGATCGTGGCAGCGCTGACCGTCGGCTCCTCAATCGTGACGGCGGCTTCGGGGGCGGACCTGCCGGTCGGATTGGCCAGCTTCGCGATGCTGGGGTTCTTCGGGGCGGTGATCGGCGGTCTCGTCCTCTTTTGGTCGATCTGGCGCAACGGTCGGAAGTAGGGGGAGCGCATGGTTCGGATCGGGCTGGCCCTTGGTAGCGGCGGCGCACGCGGTTGGTCGCATATCGGTGTGCTGCGGGCGCTGGAAGACGCAGGGATGCGTCCGGATGTCGTGGCGGGCACCTCGATGGGCGCGCTTGTCGGGGCCGCGTATTGCTCGGGGGCGCTCGACCGGCTGGAGGATTTCGCGCGCACGGTCACGCCCTTCTCGATGGCGCGGATGATCGACCTCGACTTGCGGGCCGGAGGGCTGGTGGCCGGAAACACGGTCCTGCAGAATTTGGAGACACTCGGCCTGCGCCCCGGCTTCGCCGATCTCGACCGGCCCTTCATCGCGGTCACCACCGATCTTTACCGTGGGCGCGAAGTGTGGCTGCGCGATGGCGCCCTGCTGCCCGCGGTTCGGGCCTCGATCGCCATTCCCAGTATATTCACGCCGGTCCGCCACGGCAACCACTGGCTGATGGACGGCGGCATGAGCAATCCGATCCCTGTCTCGGCCTGCCGTGCGCTCGGGGTTGATATCGTCATTGCCGTCGATCCGAATGCCGGCAATCTTTCCTCGCACAGCAGTTCTTCCCGGCGCGGCCTGCTGCCACAGGTCAACGCCGAGGTGCTGATCGGCCAGCTGCCACGGCAGTTCCAGCCCGTTGCGGCAGCCTATCTGGCGAAGGGCTCGGAAGCGGCACCTCAGCCTCCGGGATATATCGAGGTGTTGTCAACGGCACTCGACGTGATGATCGACCAGATCCGCCGTAGTCGCCTTGCCGGCGATCCACCGAACGTGATGGTCGATCTGAACCTGTCACATCTGAACGTTCTCGCGTTCCATGAGGCCGAAACCGCCATCGAACAGGGTTACGCCGCGATGAAGGATCGCTTACCTTGCGTTCTCGTAGAGCGCCGGGCCTTTTCATAAAGGCTGCACGGACAAGCAGTGCATTGCCTTCCGGCGGAAGAATTGCGCGCCGTCATTCCGCCGCAGGCGAAGCCTTGGCAAAGGCACCTTCGGCCTCCCAGCGTCGCGCGATGGCGCCAAGCTTATCGAGAACGCCGCGCAACTCGGCCCCGCGCTCGGTGAGCCCGTAGGTGACGGCGGGTGGGATAGTCATCGCCTGCTCGCGCCAGACAACGCCGGAATGTTCCAGCATTCGCAGCCTTTCGGTCAGCACCCGCGTGGAAATACCGGGCACCAGGCGTTTGATCGCGCCGAAACGCTGCGGCCCCTGCTCGGACAGGACCCACAGGATGTAAATCGTCCAGGGGCCGGTAATGACCCTCAGCAATGATTCCATTGGGCAGGATGGGGGAAGGACGGTTTTCATTGCGGCGTTCCTCTCGGCTAAAGGAGGTCGGTTACTTTAAAGTGCCTACTTACGTTTCAGAAGCATGATCTTTAAACACACTTACAGCGGAAAAGATCGATGCTCAAGTTGGGGACCGCTAGGAGAATAGCAATGAATGACAAGACAGTACGGTATGTCTACTGGATCGCGACCGGGCTTGTGGGGCTGGTCTATCTGGGCGGCGCGGGTTTCTACATCTCGTCCTATGACATGGTCGTGGGCATGTATCGCGAGGTGCTGGGCTATCCCACCTACATCATCTGGCCGCTGGCGATCCTGAAAATCATCGGCGCGGTGATCATCCTGTGGCGCCCCTCGGCGATGCTGGCCGATTGGGCCTATGCGGCGATGTTCTGGCATCTGGTGCTGGCCTTCGGGGCACATGTTGGCGCGGGCGATCCGGGCTGGCCACCTGCTGTAGTGGCCTGGATTCTCCTGATCGTGTCGTGGCTGACCGCAAACCGCGTGCGCGCCGTCAAATCGGCCTATGCTCCGGCATTCTCCGCGGCGGCAAATTGATCGGACCCCGCGCGGCATCGGGGGCGTTCCGCTGCGCCCGGATATGGAAAGGATGATGACATGACGGACAGGCAACCTGCGGTATTTCTTCCTCACGGAGGCGGGCCGTGCTTTTTCATGGACTGGAACCCGCCCGACACCTGGGACCGGCAGCGCCGGTTCCTTGAGGCATTCCCGGCGGACCTGCCGGTAAGGCCCAAGGCGCTCCTGGTGATTTCGGGCCACTGGGAGGAACGGGTCTTTACCGTTCAGACCAACCCCGCGCCGCCGTTGCTGTTCGACTATAACGGATTTCCGCCGCATACCTATCAACTGACCTGGCCAGCGCCGGGCGATCCCGCGCTGGCCACCCGTGTGCGCGACCTTCTGGAAGGTGCAGGGTTCAAGACGGGCGTAGACCCGGCACGCGGTTACGATCATGGGGTATTCGTGCCACTGAAGGTGGCGTTCCCGGAGGCCGACATTCCCACAGTCCAACTTTCCCTGCGCGCCGACCTCGACCCGGAGGCGCATCTGGCGGCGGGCCGGGCACTGGCGCCCCTCCGCGACGAGGGGGTTCTGATCATCGGGTCGGGCAACACTTATCACAACATGGGCGTGATGATGCGGGCAATGCGCGGGGGCGCGACCGGACCTGTCGCGGGGACCGACTTTGATCGGTGGCTGACAGACGCTGTCACCCAGGGCGATCCCGTCCGACGCGACGCGATGCTGGCGACATGGGATCAGGCCCCTGGAGCGCGCGAGGCCAACCCGCGCGAGGAACACCTCATCCCCCTGCATGTTGTGGCCGGGGCAGCCGGGGAGGATCGCGGCACCAAGACGCTGGAAGATCATGTCATGGGCGCGGTGGAAAGCGCCTTCCGGTTCGGGTGACACCATGAGTTTCGAATTGCCGTCGCGCTCAGGTCCGCGTCCGACGACCACCGACTGCGCCCCCCATGAACAGGTGAGTCAGAACTCGCCGCCCGAGATCCACGCGGAGTTCAAGCGCCGCGCCTTCGAACTTCCTTTCGTCGAACGCCGTCCCTCCGGCATCTCGGTACCGGGCGCCGAGGCGCTGGTGCTGCCGCATGTGCACGCCTGCGGCCCGCGCGAGGCCTTCATGATCGGTCGCGAATTTGCGCACGTGCACCCTGGCTATGATGGCTCGTCGCATTTGATGCTGCCGCTGCCGGTGGTCGAGGAGCTGATCGCCAAGGGCTGGGGCGAGCCGCATCCGATGGCGCGGCAGGGCTACATCCCGGCCAACGCGGTCATGGCTTTCGCCCCGCGCGACGAGGCCGAGATCGATGTGATGCTGCGGCTCTTGCACACCAGTTGGGACTTCGCCCGCGGCAAGCTGGCGAACCCTGCACCCGTCCAAATCCACGGCTAAGGGCAGACGGCCCATCACCTGACATCACTTCATAGGAGATAAACCATGAGCAATATTCAAAACGGACCCCTTGTCGTTACCGGCGCTTCCGGCCAGCTCGGTCGGCAGGTCGTCGAACTGCTGGTCGAGGCCGGCGCCAGTCCGATTGTTGCGGTGTCGCGCAATCCAGAAAAGGTGGCCGATCTGCAGGCAAAGGGCGTCGAGACGCGCCAAGGCGATTTCAACGATCCGGCGTCGCTTGAAGCCGCTTTCGCAGGTGGCAAGCGCCTTCTCATCATCTCGACCGACGATCTTGAACCAGGCAAGAGGCTGGTTGCCCATTCCAATGCCGTCGCGGCGGCAAAGGCGGCGGGTGTTAATCATATCGTCTATACGTCGCTCACCAACCCGGCTTCGGACAGCCCGATCGGATTTTCTTCCGACCATGAGGAAACCGAAAAGCTGATCGCGGCAAGCGGTGCCGATTACACAATTCTGCGCAACAATCTTTATACCGACCTTCTGCTGATGGGTGGCCCACAGAGCATCGCAATGGGCAGTCATTATGCCGCCGCTGCCGAAGGCAAGACCGGCTATGTCACGCGCGCCGATTGCGCCCGTGCGGCGGCGGCGGCGCTTATGACGTCCACTGGCAAGCAGACCCTTGATATTACTGGGCCGCAAGCCGTCAGCCAGGCCGAGGTCGCGGCGATCCTGTCCGAGGTCGCTGGCAAGGATATTCCTTATATTGCCTTGCCTGCCGAGGATCTGGTGCAAGCGATGATCGGCAACGGGGTGCCGGAATTCATGGCGCGGGTCTTCGTCTCTTTCGACGAGGCGATTGCGCAGGGATATCTTGATGTGGCGGGCGATGACCTGAACACCCTGACCGGCCAGCCGGGCCAGACGGTGCGCGACTTCCTGCTGGCAAACCGGGGCGCACTGCTGGCCCCGCAGAGTTAGGAGCATCGACATGCGGCTCTACAACGCTAACTTTTCGCCCAATGCCCTGCGCGTGCGTGCGGTGGCCTTCGAACTGGGGGCCGACCTCGAAATCATCGAGGTCGATGTCTTCAAGGGTGACAACCGTGCCGCTGACTTCCTGGCGCGCAATCCCAACGCCAAGGTGCCGGTGCTTGAGGATGGGGATTTTGTGCTGTGGGAATCCCGCGCGATCTGCGCCTATCTGGCCAGCCTGAAGCCGGAAGCGGGGCTGGTTCCGTCCGACCCGAAGTCGCGCGCGCTGATGGATCAATGGTCCTGGTGGCAGGCAATCCATCTGGGGCCTGCGATGCAGGAGCTGTCCTTCGAGCTGTTCCTGAAGGAAAAGTTCGGCATGGGCGAGCCGGACGCCGCGGTGATCGAGGCCAAGCGCAAGGCCACCGATCAGTTCCTCGACGTGCTGGAACAGGGGCTGGCCGGGAAGGACTGGATCGTGGGCAGCCTCAGCCTTGCCGATTTCTATCTGGCGACGACCTTCCTGTATCGGAGCCAGGCCGCGATCTCACTTGAGACCCGGCCTGCCGTCGCCGCCTGGATCGAACGGCTGGAGGCGCGGGAAAGCTGGCAGAAGGCGATGGCACCGCTGAACGCGACCCTGGGGCTCTGACCCACGCATAAGGAGGGAATACACATCGAAATCGGGCTTTACACCTTTGGCGATGCCGGCACGAGCCGGGTAACGGGGGAGACCGTGTCCCCCGAAACCCGGCTGCGCCACCTTGTCGAAGAGATCGAACTGGCCGATCAGGTCGGACTCGACGTCTTTGGGCTGGGCGAACATCACCGGGCCGATTACGCCGTCTCGGCGCCAGCGATGGTGCTGGCCGCCGCCGCGACCCGAACCCGGCACATTCGCCTGACCAGCGCCGTCACGGTGCTGGGCTCAGAAGACCCCATCCGTGTGTTTCAGCAGTATTCCACGCTTGACAATTTGTCGGGCGGGCGGGCCGAGGTGATGGTCGGGCGGGGATCGTTCATAGAAAGCTTTCCGCTGTTCGGTCAGGAACTGGACGATTACGACGCGCTCTTCATTGAAAAGCTGGGAAAGCTTTTGGCAGCCAACGATGATGAGATCCTGGATTGGCCCGGCACGACGCATACCGTTCCGGTTCCGCAACGCGGTGTCTACCCGCGCCCGGTGCAGAATAAGCTGCCAATCTGGGTCGCGGTTGGCGGAACGCCGGACTCCGTGGCGCGGGCCGGTCAGATGGGTCGACCGCTCGCACTCGGCATCATCGGTGGGCAGCCGGCACGCTTCGCGCCCCTTTTCGACCTGTATCGTCGTGCGGCCACACAAGCCGGGCATGATGCCGGCGGGCTTGAAACATCGCTCAACCTCCACGGTTTCGTCGCCAGGACACGGGATCAGGCGCTGGAAAACTTCGCCTCGACCTATGCTGAGGTGATGACCCGGCTCGGGGCCGAACGTGGCTGGCCCCCGATGGGCCGACAACAGATCGAAGCTGCTGCAGCGCCCGGCGGATCGTTGTTCCTGGGCTCGCCAGATGAAGTCGTGGACAAAATCCTTGCTGCTCACGAACTCTTCGGCTTTTCGCGTATATTGTTGCAGATGGCCATTGGCGCGGTCGATCACGCTGCCCTAATGCAGGCGATCGAACTCTTCGGAACCCGTGTCGCGCCGAAAGTACGCAAGGCGCTTTCTTAGGAAAGCAGAGACATTCGACAACAACCCGAATTCACGCCGGCAGTGGGCTGTATGTTGGTGGGGGTTAAATACCATCTGTTTTGATGAATTCTGCGAACCGCCAACTTTTCGAAGCGATATCTGCAGTCTTGAAAATCTAACAAATGTTAGATATTGATTGCCAGAGTATCTGGCGAAAAGGTGACAGCATGCATGAACCGCTTGAAAGTTTACGCATTGTCGAACTTGGGCATGTCATAGCGGGGCCTCTTTCTGCCACGCTGCTGTCCGATTTCGGTGCGGAGGTCATCAAGATCGAAGCGCCCGGTCGCACGGATATGATGCGCGATCTCGGTCCGAAAGCCGAAGACGGGGTTGGTGCCTGGTGGAAAACCCTGGGCCGTAACAAGAAAATCTTGAGTCTGAACTGGAAGAGCCCCGAAGGGCGGGACGTATTGCGCAGAATTGTGGAAACTGCGGATGTCCTGATAGAAAATTTCAGGCCCGGCGTGCTGGAGCGTGCGGGAATCGGTCCGAAACAGCTGCATGGGTGGAACCCCGACCTCGTGATCTTGCGCGTGTCGGGTTACGGGCAGGATGGGCCGATGCGTGAGAAGCCCGCCTTTGGGCGCGCGGCTGAAGCGATGAGCGGTCTGGCCCATCTGACCGGCTTTCCGGACGGGCCACCGATGCATCCTGGGTTTCCTGCCGCAGACAGCACCACCGGGTTGATGGGCGCTTTGGGAATCATGTTCGCCCTCTTTGCGCGCGAAAAGGGACTGGCGCGCGGTCAGGTGATCGACCTTGCGGTTTTCGAGGCTCTTCTGAGGTTGATGGATTATCCAGTGCCCGCACTGACAGGCGCAAAGCTTTCGCCTCGTCGCAACGGTTTGCGTCAACCGATGGATTTCGCTCCTGGTGGAATGTTTCACACATCAGACGGAGTATGGCTGACCGTCTCGGCGGGCAGCGCAGAAACAGCCCGGCGTTTGTTGCGGGCCGTTGGTGGTGACGCGCTGGCCGATGACCCGCGGTTCGCCACCCTCGGCCAGATGTCGCAGCATATGGCCGAGGTCTTCGATGCGATCAATGACTTCGTCACTGTACGCACACTTCAAGAGGTTGAAGAGGAATTCGCCCGACATGACGCAGTCGCGGCGCGGGTTCTGAGTGTTGAGGAAATCACGACGAATGAGCAGATCCTTCACCGCGGGGACATCGTTTCCGTCGAGGATGAAAAAACGCAGGTCGTCGGAGCAATTCCACATCTGAGCACCACGCCGGGCCAAGTGCGTTGGCTGGGGCGCCCGCCTGGAGCCGACACAAGTGAAATTCTGCGTGAACTTGGATTTAACGATGCCGATATTGATGCTCTGCGTGAGGCCGGGCATGTGGGTTTGGCAGGCGAGGAGGGATAACTGTGACATTTCGGATGACATCAGAGCAGGAAGAAATCCGCCAAAGTATATTGCGGATATGTGCGCAGTTTGACGATGAGTACTGGCTGGAGCGGGATCGCAACGGAGGGTTCCCGCACGAATTGCACAAGGCCATGGCCGACGGCGGCTGGCTGGGGATTGCGATGCCCGAAGAGGTTGGTGGTGCCGGTCTTGGCATCACCGAAGCGACCATCATGATGCAGGCGATCGCGGAATCGGGTGCCGGGGCCAGCGGGGCCTCAGCCATACACATGAACATCTTCGGCCTGAATCCGGTTGTCAAATATGGCACCGATGAGCAGCGTGCGCGGATGTTGGCCCCCTTGATCGCGGGCGAGCAAAAGGCCTGCTTTGCCGTGACCGAACCGACGACGGGGCTTGATACCACAAAGCTGAAGACAATGGCGGTGCGTCAGGGCGACAGGTATGTCGTGCACGGACAAAAAGTCTGGATTTCGACGGCACAGGTTGCACACAAGATGCTGCTTCTCGCCAGGACGACCCGGATTGAGGACGTGACCGACCCGACCGAGGGGCTGAGCCTTTTTTATACTGACCTTGACCGGACCTTTGTCGATGTGCGCGAAATTGAGAAGATGGGGCGCAAGGCGGTCGATTCGAACGAAGTGTTTATCGACGGGCTACCAATTCCGGTCGATGATCTGATCGGAGAGGAGGGCAAGGGGTTCCGGCAGATCCTGCACGGGCTGAACCCTGAACGCATCCTGGTGGCAGGAGAATGTATCGGCATCGCGCGAAACGCGCTTGCACGTGCTGCGCACTACGCCAACGAGCGGGTGGTTTTTGGGCGGCCAATCGGCCAGAATCAGGGAATTCAGCACCCGTTGGCCAAGGCATGGGCGCGGGTGGAATCCGCGAACCTCATGGTCATGCATGCGGCCGCGCTTTATGATGCCGGAGAGCCCTGCGGTGTAGAGGCGAACGCTGCCAAGCTGTTGGCTGCCGACGCGGCAGTTGAAGCGACAGAGGCCGCCCAGATCACTTTTGGCGGTTTCGGATACGCCAAGGAATATCATGTCGAACGTCTGGTCAGAGAGGCGCTGCTGTTCCGCATCGTGCCTGTGACACCGCAGATGCTACTATCTTTCATCGGGGAAAAAGCGCTTGGGCTTCCGAAGTCATACTAGCGAATTTCACAGCAGAATCGTGGCAAAATCTCTGCCTGCCGCGTTCCGAATCTGTGTGTCCCGCGATCGAGCGCCCGCTTCACGGCATCGGTGTCATTTCCGGCCCAACAAGGCCGGACATCGGGATAACACCCTGAATCCCATTTTCTTTTGATTGTTCCCGACGGCCTCGCAAAGGGAGAAAAATCTTATTGATTTTTTTCTAACATACGTTAGATTATTTTCTGAACCCCAAATGGGGAATGGGAGGAGAAAGCATCATGAATGATGCTCAGTTTGGAGCGACGCGAGAAAATCTTGCGTCGCGACCGACAGTGTACGGAAGCGATTTGTTTTCGGGTAAAACCGTTATCGTTACTGGTGCTGGCGGCGGTTTGGGGCTTGCGATTGCAACGCTGTTTGCCAGGCTGGGCGCCAATCTGGCTATCAATGGCCGTAACGAGGAAAAGCTCGCCTCAGCCGCTGAATTCCTGCGTGATTTCGGGGGCAAGGTTCTTGCCGTGCCGATGTCGATTCGAGACACCGAACAGGTCAGTGGGTTCATCGAACAGGTGAACCGTGAATTCGGTGCAATCGATGTCTTGGTCAATAATGCCGGTGGCCAGTTTCCGCAGCCTGCGCTGGATTTTTCACCCAATGGCTGGAATGCGGTCATAGACACCAATCTCAACGGCACCTGGTGGATGATGCAATCCGCGGCACGCCACTGGGTCGAGCACAAGCAGCCCGGCTCGATCGTGAATATCGTTGCGGATATCTGGCGGGGAATGCCCGGCATTGCACATACCTGCGCGGCTCGAGCCGGAGTGATATACCTTTCGAAATCGGTCGCTGTGGAATGGGCTCCGCATGACATTCGGGTGAATTGTCTGGCTCCGGGTTGCTGCGAGAGCAACGGTTTTCACAATTACCCTGAGGATGGTGCGCAAACTTTTCAGGATTCCAATCCGATGCGCCATGCCGGGGACGAATGGGATGTCGCGGAAGGTGTCGTCTATTTGGCGGCCGGGTCCGGAAAGTTCGTGACTGGCGAAGTTCTGAATATCGATGGTGGACAGCAGTTGTGGGGGGATCCCTGGCCGACAGGCCGTCCGGATTACTTCCGGATATCGTGACGACAGCGGGGAGGAAGCGGCAAATCAATGATGGTCAATAACAAAACAGCAGGCCTTCAATTAGGTGACGAACCGATACTTCGGTGCACTGGGATCGAGCGCCGGTTTGGCGGAGTTGTCGCCGTTACGGGTGTCGATCTCGAAGTAAAACCAGGCGAAATATTTGGGCTGGTCGGTCCAAACGGCAGCGGCAAGACGACGCTTACAAACGCGATCACCGGGTTCTACCCGCCGAACGAAGGTGCAGTCCGGTTGTCGGGCAAAGACATCACCGGTACCGCGCCACATAAGGTAGCGAAACTCGGAGTCGCCCGAACGTTCCAGAACCTCGCCCTGTTCAACGGAATGAGCGTTTTGGACAACATCCTGCTGGGGCGTCACATCCACATGAACCCAGGGGTGTTGCGCACCGCTTTCTACTGGTGGGCCGCACGGCCTGAAGAGATCGAGAATAGAAAGGTTGTGGAGGAAGTCATTGAGTTCCTTCAACTCGAAAGCATCAGGCACGAATTGGTAGACGGTCTTCCCATCGGCCTGAAAAAACGGGTCGAACTGGCAAGGGCCCTGGTGGCAGAGCCCCAGATGCTGATCCTAGACGAACCGATGGCCGGCATGAACCAGGAAGAAAAGGGCTATATGTGCCGCTTCATTCTGGACGCGAGGGCCGAGCGCGGCGTCAGCGTATTGCTCATCGAACACCACATGGATGTCATCACCGGCATTTGCGATCGGATGCTAGCGCTGAACTACGGTGAGATGATTGCCAGCGGAATTCCGAAAGAAGTTGTGAAAGATCCTCGGGTCATCGAGGCATATATTGGAGGCTCGCATGGCTGACGGGGCAACTCTGCATTCATCCGCCGGCGATACGATCGGTGAACTGCTGGCGCGCAACGCGTCAAGTCATGGGTCCGATGTTGCGCTTCGCGAAAAAGAGCGCGGCATCTGGAAAGAAACCACATGGGCCGAGTATGCGGACGAAATCCTCGCCTGTGCGGCCGGACTTGAGCAACTCGGCGTCAAGCCGGGCAAGGCTGTTCTCATTCTGGGCGACAACCGCGCGCGTCTATACGCTGGAATGCTCGCGGTCTCGTTGCTTGGGGCCTATGCGATGCCGGCCTATCCCGGTGCAACGCTTGAAGAGCTTCAGCATTTTCTGGGCGAGGTCGAAATTGTCGCGGCGATTGCGGAAGACCAGGAACAGGTGGACAAGATACTCGAGCTTCGGGATGCGGGCGCCACGAGCATCGCGCACATAATCTACGATGAAGCCCGGGGGCTTGGATTTTATGAGGTCGATGGTCTCATGTCCTGGGATCACCTGACGGAGGTTGGGCGTCACGATCTCAACGAGGATCCGAACCTTCGTGGAGAGTTCCTGAAACGTGCAAAGCCCGAAGATCCGGCCATTTTTCTGCATTCATCGGGTACGACCGGCAAACCGAAGGGCATTGTCCTAAGTCAGAAAAACGTTCTGGCCGCAGCACGAAATGGCCATGCCGCCGGGGCATTCCGCGAAAAGGAAGAAATACTTGCCTATCTGCCGATGGCCTGGGTGGGCGATTACGCCCTGACTGTCGCGGCTGCCCTATTGCTTCGTTTCACCGTAAGCGTGCCCGAGCGGCAGGAGACAGTCGTCCGGGACATGCGCGAGATCGCACCAACCTTTTACCTGGCGGCACCTAGAAGCTGGGATCAGATGCTGACGACGATTCAGGTCGGCATCGAAAACTCGACGTGGCTGAAAAAGAAGGTTTACCACTTCTTCATGGACCGAGCCATTGCGGCCGAAACCCGCAAGCTGAATGGTAAAAGCGGCGGGGCACTGGAAGGTCTGGGCAGAATTCTTGGCGAGGCTATCGTCTTCGGCCCTATCAAGGACCAGTTCGGCATGAGCCGGCTGAGGAACGCGTTCACCGGTGGCGAGGCAATCGGCGAAGATACTTTCGTTTTCTATCGCGCCCTTGGGATCAAACTCCGCCAGCTTTACGGCCAGACCGAGAACAGCGCGATCAATGCGATTCAATCGGCTGGCGAGGTGCGCCTTCATACGGTCGGCAAGCCGGCTCCGGGCGTCGAGGTCAAAATCGCCGATGACGGCGAGATCCTGTTGCGCTCGGACAGTGTGTTCGACGGCTATTTCAACAAGCCCGAAGCTACTGCCGAGGCGTTGGAGGGTGGATGGCTGCATACCGGCGATGCCGGCTATCTGGAGGATGACGGGCATCTCGTTGTGCTCGGGCGTGTGTCCGAGGTCATGCACACGGCGGGCGGCGAACGTTATGTGCCCAACTACATTGAGAACCGGTTGAAATTCAGCCCTTACATCAAGGACGCCGCTGTAATCGGAGCCGGTTTGGACGAGCTGACGGCGATGGTCTGCGTCGATTTCGAAGCGGTGGGGCACTGGGCAGAGGTGAACGGCGTGCCTTATGTCTCCTACGCTGATCTGTCCCAGCGGGATGAGGTGGCTGCGCTGTTGCTCGAAGCCTTCCATCGGGTGAACAAGGCCGTCACCGAACCGCTGCAACTGAAACGCTTCGTCAGCCTGCCGAAAGAATTCGACCCGGACGATGGCGAAATCACGCGAACTCGAAAACTGCGGCGGAAGGTCGTTCAGGAACGCTATGCCGACGTCATTGCATCACTCTATGATGGTTCGAAAGAAGTCCACGTAAGTGCGACGGTGACTTACGAGACCGGGGAAACAGGGAAGATCGAGAAAGTTCTTCCCGTCAGGGAGGTTTAAATGGACTGGGTGTTTTTAACAGAGCTTGCAATCAATGGAGCCCTGACGGGTCTGCTCTATTCACTTTTTGCGATCGGCCTCGTGCTGATCTACAAGGCGTCTTCGGTGCCAAATCTTGCGCAGGGCGGCCTGACGATGCTGGGCGCGTATGTGGTGCTTGCGCTAGCTCGCGACGCAGGACTGCCTCTTTGGGCCGCTATCCCGCTCGCGGCGGTCATCATGTTCGGGCTTGGCTTCGGAATCGAACGCGTCGCGTTGCGCCGCTTGGCGGGGCGTCCGGTTGTCATGATCCTTATGCTGACACTTGGTCTGGATATCTTTCTGCGCGGTACAACGCTTGCGATCTGGGGGGGAACGTCGCGTTCGATCGAACTGGGAGTCAGCTATGATCCGCTCTTCTTCGGTGACATATTCATCAGCCGCATCCACCTTGTCGGCGCCGGGGTTGCGCTGGCCCTGTTTGTCGCATTCATGCTGTTTTTCCGAACCCGGACCGGGATCAAGTTGCGGGCGATCGCGGATGATTACATGGCTTCGTGGTCGGTCGGCATCTCGGTTGAACGCGGAGTTGGTTTGTCCTGGGCGCTGGCATCCGTTGTTGCCGTCTCCGCGGGCGTTATCTGGGGCGAGATTCAGGGTGTCGATCAGGCGCTGTCGCTATTGCTTCTCAAGGGTCTGACGGTTGCCGTTCTCGGTGGTCTCGACAGTATCCTAGGCGCGGTGATCGCAGGCATCATCCTGGGCGTCGTCGAAAACGTTGGCGCTGATTTCCTCGATCCTCTTGTCGGAGGCGGGAGCCGGGAACTTATCGTCGCCGCTGTGCTCATTCTCACGGTCATGATCCGTCCGCACGGGCTGTTCGGTCGTCACGACATCGAAAGGGTGTAAGGCATGTTTTACAGACTTTCTGGCGTCCATCACGCCAACTACGTGTCGGATAGCCGTATCTTCAAGGTACCTGCTGACCGGAATCTTGCTGCATTCATGTTCCTGATCGGCATTGCCGCGCCATTCATCATTCCGTCGCTTTACCTGAACAGCTACATGCTTCCCTGGCTGATCTGGACGGCCGCCGCTTTGGGGCTGAACCTGGTGACAGGTTGGGCGGGGCAGCTTCACCTGGGCTATGCCGCGGTCATGGCTGTCGGCGCCTATTCGGCGATCCATGCCGCGCGTTTCGGGGTGCCGTGGGAATTCGCCCTGATCATCGGCGGGTTGACGTCATCCGTGATCGGCAGCCTGTTTGCTTTTGCCGCTTTGCGGGTCAAGGGACTGTATCTCGCCCTTACCACTCTTGCGATGCAATTCGTGATGGACTGGGTTCTGACCCACTCTCCGGCGATCTCGGGGGGCTCACACGCGTCGCTCCAGTCACCGACATTGGCGCTGCTCGGGCAAGAGATTACCACTGATACCGGCTTCTACTATGTCGCCTTCGGCTGGTGTGTGTTGGTGACGATCTTCATGCTTAATCTCAAGCGTACTGGACTCGGTCGCGCCTTGGTCGCTGTACGTGAAAAAGACTTTGCAGCCGCGATCCTCGGTGTGAACAGTTTCTACTACAAAATTCTGGCATTCGCGGCCTCGTCTTTCATCGCTGGGATCAGCGGTGCATTGCTTGTTGCCACCTTCTTCTTTCTTGCCGCGCCAGAGCAATTCTCGGTTGCCGTTTCGATCCAGGTGCTTGCGATGGTGATCGTTGGCGGCCTCGGCAGTATCATCGGATCCTATCTCGGGGTTGCCTTGATCCTTCTTGTACCGGGAATCGTGAATGGTTTCGTCGTCTCGCTGAGCGACTGGCTAGGCATGCAGATCAACGTTGAAACTCTCGCTCATATACCGAACGCCGTCTATGGCGCGCTGATCGTCATTATTCTTCTGATCGAACCACTCGGTTTGGGAAAACTCTACGGCAACATCAGAGACTACCTGATGGTCTGGCCCTTCGATCAGTTCAAGAAATAAGGGAAATGCCGATGCAAGAGAAAGTTGAAGCCCAGAACATCCTGTCGATGAACAGTATCGAGGTGTTGTACGACAACGTGTTGCTCGCGATCAAAGGTGTCTCGGTTCAAGTGCCCAAGGGCGAAATGATAGCGCTCCTGGGTTCGAACGGAGCCGGAAAAAGCACCACGTTGAAAGCAATCAGCGGTCTTTTGAAGGCCGAGCGCGGACGTATCAGCCGCGGCGAGATCAAGTTCGAAGGAACGGACATTACCGAAATGCTCGCGCAGAAACGCGTGGAGATGGGTATTTGTCACGTTATCGAAGGGCGAAGGGTCTTTGAACATCTGACCCCTGACGAGAACCTGACCGCAGCCGCGCCGATGGGCATGTCCAAAGCGACGCTGAACGCCGAGAAGGAAAAGATATACAGCTTCTTCCCCCGGCTGGCCGAACGCAAGAACTCGCAGGCGGGATATCTGTCCGGGGGAGAACAGCAGATGCTTGCCATCGGGCGGGCCCTGGTGACGCAGCCCAAACTGTTGATGCTTGACGAGCCAAGCCTTGGCCTTGCTCCGTTCCTGGTCGAGGAAATCTTTGGCATCCTGCAAAAGATCAATCGGGAAGAGGGCCTGTCCGTCCTGCTGGTGGAACAGAACGCTCTGGCCGCTCTGGAGATCGTTTCGCAAGGGTATCTGATCGAGAACGGCCGCGTTGTCATGCACGGAACGGCCGAGGCGCTGAAATCCAACTCCGACATTCAGGAATTCTATCTGGGTGGTGGGGAAGGCACCGATTTCCACAACGTCAAGCACTATAGCCGACGCAAACGTTGGCTGAGTTGAGGTACTAATCAGAACTTGTTCAGGGAGGAACAAATGAAGAAACTTACCAAAGCGTTGGCTGTATTTTCAATGGTTGGCGGGGCGCTGTTCGGCACCCAGGCGCTGGCCGAGCCATTCAAGATCGGCATCTGCTACGATCTCAGCAAAGCCTATACCTTTGCCACGCCGCAGGTTGCCCAGGCGGCACAGGATCTGGCCAAGCTGGTCAACATGAAGGGCGGCATCGGTGGCGAACCGGTCGAAGTCATCGTGCGTGACCACGGGAACGAACCGCAGCGCGGGATCGAGTGTTATTCCAAGCTCAGCCGCGAGGGCGTCTTTGTTTTCGATACCCTGTCCACTCCGGTGTCTCTGGCTATTCTGCCGCGGGCCATGGAAGACGGGCGTATCCTGATGCAGTCACTCGTCGGCCGCGGCGATGCCGTTGACGGCACCGTCTTCGATTGGGTCTATCCGGTCGGACCGACCTATTGGGGACAGGCCGCCAACGACGTCGCCTACATCAAGCAATTGCATGACGGCGATCTGTCGGATGTGAAGGTCGGGTTTGTTTACTTCGATTATCCCTTCGGACAGGAGCCGATCGAGATTCTCGAAACCCTGTCCGAAAAAGAGGGTTTCGAGCTTGAGTTGTACCCCGTACCGCTTCCCGGCAGCGACCAGGCCGGTGTGTGGTCCAAGGTGCGCCGCGACAAGCCCGATCATGTGATCGTCTGGATGCTGGGCGGTGCCCATGTGGTTGCCTCGAAAGAGATGAAGCGCAATCGCATCCCGATGGACAAATACATCTCGGTCAACTGGTTGAACGAAGTCGATATCGCCAATATTGGCAACGAAGCGGCCAAAGGTATCAAGCGTGGTACCAACGTTGTGGGCGGTCAGGATATTGCCCTGTATCAGGAAATCATGTCCGAGCTTTATGACAAGGGCGAGGGATCCGGCCCGATCGAGAAGACGCAGGACGTTTTCTACAACACTGGTCTGGCCATGTATTCAATCATGTTCGAAGCCGCGCGCAAGGCGGCAGAAGCCGAGGGGCTGCCAATCACGCCGACATCCTACAAGGCCGGACTGGAGTCGCTTGAAGGATTCGACGCGAACGGGCTGATGGCCCCCGTTACGGTGACGGCCGAAGATCATGGCGGCGGGGGCAAGACCCGTATCGAAATGTGGGACGGAGAGACTTGGGTGCCGCAAACCGACTGGATTTCCGAATACGGCGACGTCGTTTGGGACGTAGTCAAGGAAAGTTCCGCGAAATACGAGTAATGACCGATTAACAGCCAGAGGGCGGCGCTTACAAACTTGTCAGCCGCCCTGATTTCAACCAACGGGAGAAAGAAAAGATGAAGATCAAACAGCACATAAAGGCGGTGGCCCTGACTGCCGCGCTGGCAACAGGCGCGACGATGGCTGCGGCGCAGGACAAGGAGCCGATCCGCTTCGGACTCTGCTTCGACCTCAGTAAATCCTACACGTTCATTTCGCCGCAGGTGGCCCAGGCGGCGCAGGATCTGGCGATGTACACCAACGACAACGGTGGCATCGAAGGCCACCCGGTGGAAATGATCATTCGCGATCACGGAAACGAACCGCAGCGCGGTGTTGAATGCTATGAGCAGCTCAAGCGCGAAGGCGTTTTCCTGTTCAACATGCTCTCGACGCCTGTCACGAACGCGGTTCTGCCGCGTGCGATGAAGGACGGCAACGTGTTGATGCAGTCCTTCGTTGGCCGCGGTGACGCCGTGGACGGCGATGTGTTCGAATGGGTTTTCCCGGTCGGCCCGACCTATTGGCAGCAGGCGGCAAATGACGTTGCCTTCATCAAGGGTCAGATGGGCGGTGATCTGAGCAAAGCGAAGATCGGGTTCATCTATCTGGATTATCCCTTTGGCCAGGAACCGATCGAGATCCTGAAAACCCTGTCCGAAAAGGAAGGGTTCGAGCTGGAGCTTTACCCCGTGCCGCTTCCCGGGTCGGATCAGGCCGGCGCATGGAGCAAAATCCGCCGCGACAAGCCCGACTATGTGATCAGCTGGCTTCTGGCGGGCGGGCATGTGGTTGCCTCGAAGGAAATGCGCCGCAACCGTTTCCCGATCGACCGCTATCTGTCGGTTAACTGGCTGAACGAAGTCGATATCGCCAACATCGGCGCGGCAGAGGCAAAAGGCCTGCTGCGCGGCACCAACGTGGCCGGTGGCCAGGAAGTTCCGATCGTCAAGACGATGCTGGACACCTACTATGCCAATGGCAAGGGAAGCGGACCCGAAAAACTGGTGCGCGACGTGTACTACAACACGGGCATGGCGATCTACTCGGCCGGTTTCGAAGCTGCGCGTATTGCGATTACCGAAAACGGTTGGCCGATTACACCGGAAAGCATGAAAAATGCCTATGAATCGATCGAGAACTTCGATGGAAACGGCATCATGGCCCCGGTTACAGTGACCGACAAAGACCACGGTGGTGGCGGCAAGACTCGGGTCGAGCAGTGGAATGGAGAAACCTGGGTTCCGCTGACCGACTGGAGCGCCGACTATCTCGACGTTGTGTGGGAAGTCATCAAGCACAGCTCGGCGACTTTCACCGTCGAATAAGACTGGGCTTCCCCGCGGCAGACACGTCGCGGGGAAGCTTTCCGCAGTTAGATTGTCCCGAGAAAGCGAAGCAGGTATCATGAGCCCCATTGACGTGAAGATCGAAGACGGAATTGCAACCGTCTGTATTAACCGGCCCGAACGCAAAAACGCACTTTCCGTGGCGGCTACGAACGGGCTGACCGATGCTTGGGGAAAGATCGAGGCGGATGACAGCGTTCGTGTGGCCATTCTGACTTCGGCCGATTGTGGCGTGTTCAGCGCCGGACTGGATCTGAAGGAAGCCACAAAAATCGCACGCGACGAGGGCGTCGATATTCTGACCAAGATGCGCGACCCGTTTCACGAGACAATGCGCGCCTGCAAGAAACCGATCATCGCGGCGATGACGGGGTCGCTGATGGCGGGCGGAATGATGCTGACTTTGAATTGCGATCTGCGGGTCGGTCTCAAGGGGACCAAGGTCGGTATCACCGAAGTAAAGATCGGTCGTGGATCGCCTTGGGCATCGCCAGCATTGTCCATGCTGCCGCAGCCCATCCTTATGGAAATAGTTCTGACCGGCGACTTGATGCCGATCGAGCGCCTGCACGAATACGGATTCACCAACTATATCGAAGACACTCCCGATGCTGTCCGCGCACGGGCCTTCGACCTTGCCAAACGCATTGCCAGCGCGGCCCCGCTGTCGGTTGTTGCCGCGAAAGGCAGTGTTCGCGCAACCATGGATCTTGGCTGTGCCGGTGGTCTGGAAGAGGGCAAGCGCCTGCACGAGGTGGTTTACGCCAGCAACGACGCGATTGAAGGCCCAAAGGCCTTTGCTGAAAAGCGAGCACCCGTCTGGACCGGGACCTGAAGGAGTCTGACATGGCCGAATTGATGCGTTTAGACCGGGAAGGCCCGGTCGGTATCCTGCGTTTTCTTCAGCCGGAGAAGCGCAACCCTTATAGCGTTGCATTTGTCGATAATCTTGTATCATGCCTGCGCGAGGCCGAACAGGACGACACGATCCGTGCCGTGATCATGACCGGCGGCGAACATTTCAGCAGTGGCGGTGATCTCGTCGGCTTTCAGACCGAGGTCGCCAAGGGCGCCCGCGCCACTTCCGAGATGGTCGACCGCGTTCACGACGGGGGACGGGCGGCTTATCTGTTTCGCAAACCTCTAATTTCGGCCGTTTGTGGAGTTGCTTACGGCGCCGGTCTGAGCCTGGCTTTGTCGGCTGATCTTGTCGTCGCTGCCGAGGATTCCCGGCTGTGCGAGGTTTTCGCGCGGGTCGGCGGTTGCCCCGACACCGGGTCGAGCTGGTTGCTGCAACAGCGCGCTGGTGCGGGGGTGGCTCGAATGCTCGTATTAACCGGCCGAGAAATCGACGGCCTTACCGCTAAGGAATTGCGGGTGGTGGAGGAATGTGTGCCGGCCGGTCGGGTCGAGGCGCGCGCGCTGGAGATTGCATGCGAAATTGCTGCGCACCCGATGTTTGGTGTGCAGACAGCCAAGCGGGTGATGCGCGCTGCGGCCGAATCCAGCTATCTTGAGGCGCTCGATATCGAGCGCGATGCGCAAAGTGTTCTACTCTGCGCGCATGACTTTCCGGAAGCCATGAAGGCGTTTTCGGAAAAGCGGACTCCCGCATTTGAAGATCGCTGAGATCACTGAAGAATTCCAACAACCCCAAGGAGAGAACGCAAAATGAAGGTCTTGGTGCCTGTGAAGCGCGTGATCGATTACAACGTGAAAGTCCGCGTGAAGGCGGACGGCAGCGGGGTCGATCTTGCCAATGTGAAAATGTCGATGAACCCCTTCGACGAGATCGCCGTCGAAGAGGCAATCCGCATGAAAGAGGCCGGCAAGGCCGAGGAAGTCGTCGCCGTCTCCATCGGGGTCAAGCAGGCGCAGGAAACCCTGCGCACCGCGCTGGCCATGGGTGCCGACCGCGCGATCCTCGTCGTCGCCGCGGATGACGTACACACCGACATCGAGCCGCTGGCCGTCGCCAAGATCCTCGCCAAGGTGGTCGAGGAGGAGCAGCCCGGCCTCGTGATCTGCGGCAAGCAGGCCATCGACAACGACATGAACGCCACCGGCCAGATGCTGTCGGCACTGCTCGGTTGGAGCCAGGCCACCTTCGCATCGAAAGTGGACATCGACGGCGACAAGGCCGTTGTGACGCGCGAAGTGGACGGCGGTCTGCAGACCATCAGCGTTTCCATGCCCACCATCGTCACCGTCGATCTGCGCCTGAACGAGCCGCGCTATGCGAGCTTGCCCAACATCATGAAGGCGAAGAAAAAGCCGCTGGATGAGAAAACCGCTGCCGAATATGGCGTCGACGTCACGCCCCGCCTCGAGATCGTTTCGACGACCGAGCCGGAAGCACGCAAGGCAGGCGAGATTGTGGGCTCGGTCGACGAGCTCGTGGCGAAACTCAAAGAAGCGGGGGCTGTGTAATGGCTGTTCTTCTTCTCGCAGAGGTCAACAACGGCGAACTGGCGATGGACGCCACCGCCAAGGCCGTCACCGCAGCATCCTCGCTGGGGGATATCACTGTTCTGGCCGCGGGTGCATCCGCCGCTGCCGCTGGCGAAGCTGCCGCCAAGATCGGCGGCGTCAGCAAGGTACTGGTCGCCGAAGACGCGGCCCTGGGCCACCGTCTGGCGGAATCGACCGCCGCCACCATCGTGGCGCTGGCCGGTGATTACGAACACATCGTCGCCCCGGCGACCACCGACGCCAAGAACGTGATGCCCCGCGTCGCGGCTCTCTTGGACGCCATGTTGATCTCGGACGTCTCAGGTGTGGTTGACGCCAACACGTTCGAGCGCCCGATCTATGCCGGCAACGCGATCCAGACCGTCAAGTCGTCGGATGCCAAGAAAGTTGTCACCTTCCGGACCTCGACCTTTGATGCCGCAGGCGAAGGTGGTTCCGCCGCCGTGGAAACCGTGTCGGCTGCCGCCGATCCGGGCCTGTCGTCGTGGGTTGAAGACAAGGTTGCCGAAAGCGACCGCCCCGAGCTGACCTCGGCCGGCGTCGTCGTCTCCGGTGGCCGTGGCGTGGGTTCGGAAGAGGACTTCGCCCTGATCGAGCAACTCGCCGACAAGCTCGGTGCCGCCGTTGGCGCCTCGCGCGCCGCCGTCGACAGTGGCTACGCCCCGAACGACTGGCAGGTCGGCCAGACCGGCAAGGTGGTTGCGCCTGAGCTCTATGTCGCCGTCGGCATCTCCGGTGCGATCCAGCACCTCGCCGGCATGAAGGACTCGAAAGTCATCGTCGCGATCAACAAGGACGAAGAGGCGCCGATCTTCCAGGTTGCCGATTACGGCCTCGTCGCCGACCTCTTCAACGCCGTCCCCGAACTGATCGACAAGCTCTGAGAAACGGTGCGCTGAAGCACACCCTACGAAATTCGAAAGGCCCGCCAGATCCGGCGGGCCTTTGTTAGTGGTGAAATCTTATCCATCTGACGGGGCCTCGATCCTGAAACTCCAGAATCACAAGGCTTCGATAGCTACGGCGATTCCCTGCCCGCCGCCGATACACATGGTGACCAGTGCGCGTTTCGCGCCGGTGCGTTCCATCTCGTAGAGCGCTTTGACAAAGATGATTGCCCCTGAAGCACCGACTGGATGCCCAAGCGCGATCGCTCCGCCGTTCGGGTTCACCTTGTCGTTGTCCAAGCCAAGCACCTTGCTTACTGCAAGAGCTTGCGCCGCGAAGGCTTCATTTGATTCAATGACGTCGAAGTCAGCAATCGTCAGCCCAGTCCGTTTCAAAACCCCCTCAACTGCCGGCACCGGCCCGATGCCCATGATGTCCGGACGAACCCCTGCGACGTGATAACCAAGAAGGCGCGCCCGCGGTTTCAACCCTGCTTTTTTCGCGGCATCTGCAGTGGCCAGAACGACCGCCGCCGCACCGTCATTGATGCCAGAGGCGTTTCCTGCGGTTACCGTTCCGTCCTTCTGGAACGCCGGACGCAGTTTTGCGAGCGTCTCTGCCGTACTCGCCTTTGGATGCTCATCCGTATCGAAAGCCACGATGTTGCGTTTGACCTTGACCTCCACGGGAACAATCTGGGATTTGAAATATCCCTCGTTGATCGCCTTCAGAGCACGTTCCTGGCTTTGCAGGGCAAACGCATCCTGAGCTTCGCGCGTGATGTCGTACTCGGCGGCGACGTTTTCGGCCGTGACGCCCATGTGCCCGGTACCAAACGGACAGTTGAGCGCGCCGAGCATCATGTCGGTTGCACCGGCGTCCCCCATTTTCTGTCCCCAGCGAATGGTCGGCACGATATAGGGCGAGCGGCTCATGCTTTCGCTGCCACCAGCAAGGGCAAAGGACGCATCACCTGCCATCAACGACTGGGCCGACGATACAATGGCCTGCAGACCGGAGCCGCAGAGACGATTGACATTCATTGCCGGGGTCTCTTCCGACACACCAGCCGCGATAGAAGCCGCGCGGCTAAGATACATATCGCGCGGTTCTGTATTGATAACATGGCCAAAAACCACGTTCTCAACCTGTTCCGGTTCAATACCCGAGCGCGCTATCGCCTCTTTGGCGACGATGCTTCCCAAGTCGATGGGGGACGTTCCCGCAAGTGCGCCACCAAAAGTCCCGATGGCGGTTCGAACGCCATCCAGAATTACAATATCTGCCATGTTTTCTCCGTTAATGTTCTTGTATTACACAAACTGCGTACTGTTCTGCGTAGGCCCCTCAAGCAGGCAGAAGTACGTCCCCGTGTGCCTCTCGCAACTTGTTCTTCAGCACCTTTCCTGTTGCGTTGCGAGGCAACTCTTCCACGAAAACAACCGTATCCGGAATCTGCCACTTGGCCACTTTGTCAGAAAAATAGGCAAGAATGTCTTCCACGGACGCGTTTGTTCCGGGCGCTCTGACGGCTACGAGAACCGGACGCTCGTCCCATTTCTCGTGCTTTGCGGCGATGGCAGCGGCATCTGCGATGCCGGGGTGACCTACCGCGATACCTTCGAGTTCGACGGTAGAGATCCACTCACCGCCCGATTTGATGATGTCCTTGGAACGATCCCGGATTGTCATGAAGCCATCCGCATCAATCGACGCAACATCTCCGGTTTCGAACCAGCCATCGGGTTCCAGCGTGGTACCGGGTTCCGCACCAAAATAGTTGTCCACGACCCAATGGCCGCGAATGCGAAGGTTGCCTTGAGCTACACCATCCTCTGGAAGTGTGTTGTTTTCATCGTCGACGATCTTGAGCTCGACACCATAGGGCGGGCGGCCCTGGCTTTCACGAACTTTCGCCTGTTCTTCCTCCGTCATGCTAGCATGACGTTCCAGCAGGGCATTGGCGGTCCCGAGAGGCGAGGTTTCCGTCATGCCCCATGCGTGGATGACTTCGGTGCCATATTTGTCGCGGAATTCGGCGATCATCGATGGCGGACATGCCGATCCACCAACCACGGTTCTGTTGAGCGACTTGGCGCTGGATCCGAGTTTTTCCAGGGATGCAAGCAGACCTTGCCAAATCGTCGGAACTCCAAGCGCGACCGTTACGCCTTCGTCGTCGATCAGCCGTGCGAGACTGTCGCCGTCAAGACCCGGCCCCGGCAAGACCAGTTTGGCACCGACCATCGCTGCGGCATAAGGAATACCCCAGGCATTAACGTGGAACATTGGAACAACCGGCAGCATCACTTCGCGCGCAGAAATGTTCAGCGTGTCAGGCAGGGCCGCGACCATCGAATGCAGAACTGTGGACCGATGGGAATAGAGCACACCTTTGGGGTTTCCTGTGGTGCCGGAGGTATAGCACAGGCTCGATGCGTCGTTCTCATCGACATCCACCCAATCGACGTTTTCGTCCCCCGTGGCCAGGAAATCTTCGTAGAAGACCAGTCCGGGGATTTTACTTGCCGCTTTGTCGTCACGCTCGGACAAAAGGACGAAGGTATCGACAGTTTTCAGATGCTCTCTGATCCCTTCGATTAGGGGCAGGAAAGTTTTGTCAAAAAAGATGACCCGGTCTTCCGCGTGGTTGATGATATAGATTAGCTGCTCGGGAAACAGGCGCGGATTGATCGTGTGGCACACCATGCCGCCGCAGGAAATGCCAAAGTAGCACTCCAGATGCCGCGAATTGTTCCAAGCAATCGTTGCCACGCGATCCCCCTTGAAGAGACCGAGTTTTGCCAGCGCAGAGCTGAGTTGCCGCGCCCGATCCGAGATACCTTTCCAGGTCATCTTTGTCTTCGTGCCGTCCGTTTCCACTGAAACGATCTCGGTATCTCCGTGGTAGCGGGCGCCGTGATCAATTAGTGAATGGATGGTCAGCGGCATGGCCATCATTTGTCCGCGCATTTGGTTTCCTCATCGAATTTGGAATTTTGGTTTTGGTCTTTCTGGGCAGGCTGCAAGCTGCTGGTGACAGCTTGCAGAGATTTGCAACAAGCTCCGTCGCACCCATGGCATTGGTTTGTTTTTACCTGTTTTCCATCACCGCGCTCAGGCAACTGTCCGACTCCTGTCAAAAATACGCACCTGTCCCAGGATGATCTCGGCGGCGTTCTCAGCAATGACCATTGTGGGAGCGTTGGTATTACCGGCGACAAGACTTGGCATGACGGAGGCATCCACCACCCGCAAACCCGACACGCCCCGAACCTTCAGCTCGGGGTCGACAACCGAATCCTTGTCCGCACCCATCCGGCACGTGCCGACGGGGTGATAAATTGTTTCTGCGCTTTCCCGAATGAACGCGGCGATCTCGTCGTCGGTCTGGACGGATTTGCCGGGGTGCACTTCGTATTTGCTGTGCGCGGACATTGCCGGCGCTTCGAGTATCCTGCGCCCGGCTTTGAACGCCGCAACCATCGTTTCCAGATCTTCAGGATCGCTAAGGTAATTCGGCTGAATCAGAGGATCGTCCATTGGATCCGGGCTCTTGAGGCCAATGTAGCCGCGGCTCTTGGGCAAAAGATCGCAGATGTGAAGCGTATAGCCATAACCAAAAGCGATCTTTCGGCCATGATCCTTCAGATAGGTGGGCAGGAAGTGAAACTGCACATTTGGCCTATCGCGATCAGGGGACGACTTGATGAATCCACCGCTTTCCGCAACATTCGACGTGAGAAAGCCTTTGCGTCTGAAGATGTAGGAGAACAAACCACCAATGCCACGCGGCAGAAAGCTGGGCGCGACCCCGATCGGGCGCCGTGAGCTAGCAGCATGCATAATCGTTACATCGAGGTGGTCGGCCATGTTCTTGCCAACCTCGGGAAGGTCGTGAACGACGGCTAGACCATGCCGTTTAATTTCTTGGGCATCCCCGATACCGGACAGAAGCAGAAGTTGAGGCGAATTCACGGCCCCGCCAGACAGGATCACTTCGCCGCCGGCATTGAGACGCAGTTGGCGATATTCGCCACTTTGCTGTAAGGTGACACCCGTTGCCGTCTTGTCCTCCATGACGACGCGGGTCACACGGGCGTCGGTAAAGATTTCCAGATTGGACCGGGCTTCAGCCCCGCGCAGGAAAGCTTGCGCCGAGCTCCAGCGCCGCCCATTCTTTTGCGTGACTTGGTACATACCCAAGCCTTCCTGTTCGCCGTCGTTGAAGTCGCCGTTATGAGGGATCTGCAGTTCGCGTCCTGCCTGTACGAAATCTCGGCTCAGGGGGTTCACGGTTGTCAGTTCGCTAACGGATAGCTCCCCGCCCTTGCCATGCGCGTCGGTTGCGCCAAAACGATGGTTGTCTTCGATCCGCTTGAACAGGTCTTTCATGCGGCCCCAACCCCAGACATCAGTCCCCGCCTGAGACGCCCAATAGTCATAATCAGCCTTGTGACCGCGGATGTACACCATGGCATTGATAGAGGACGAACCGCCCAGCGTCTTGCCGCGAGGCCAGAACAGTTTGCGGCCATTCAGGTGCTCTTGCGGTTCGGTATCGAATGCCCAGTTCAGCTTTTTGCTGTTGGCCAGCAAAGCGATCCCCAGAGGCATGTGTATCAGAGGACTCTTGTCCTTTGGCCCTGCCTCGATAAGCGCGACGCGTTTTGCCGGGTTTGCCGACAGCCGGTTGGCCAAAACGCAACCGGCGGATCCGGCGCCGACGATGATATAGTCGTACATTTCTTCTCTCCCTATTGGTTCCGGGCTGCTGTTATCCAAGCACGCGGACCACGATGTTGATGAGGCGGCGTACAAAGCCCGTGTAAGGCGGGAAAAGCATGTGAGTGATCGAGTGCTTCTCCTCCATCACGGCTTTTTCGTGGGAAAAGGCCTTGAAGCCATATTCACCATGAGCCGCCCCGATGCCGGAGTTGTTCACGCCGCCAAAAGGCAGGTTCGGGTGCAGAAAATGCACCACGGTAAGGTTTACGCCCACGGCACCGGAAGACGTGCGCGAGATGACCTGATCGGCAAAGCTCTTGCTTTTGTCGAAAACATACAAAGCAAGCGGTTTGGGACCCGCGTTGATCTTGTCGATGACTTTGTCCACATCGACATATTCAATGATCGGCAGAATTGGTCCGAACAGCTCTTCTCGCATGATCTCCATATCATCGGAGACTTCCGAAATCAGGGTCGGCGCGACGAATTTCTGGCTTGCATCGGCCTGACCACCCTGAAGGATACTTGCGCCTTTGGCACGGGCATCCTCGATCAGGTTGCGCACCCGGTCAAAATGCCGCTCGTTCACGATCCGGCAGTAGTCGGGTGTTGCTTTCTGCGCTTCGGGCGTTTTGCCATAGACTCGGCCGATTTCGGCCCGAATTGAATCTTTGAACGCGGCTGCGATGTCACGGTGCACATAAACATGATCCGGTGCGATACAGGTCTGTCCGTTGTTTGCGAACTTGCCCCAGACGATGTTGCGCGCGGCCTTCTTGATATTGGCGTTGGGCCCGACGATGGTGGGCGACTTGCCGCCAAGTTCCAGCGTCACCGAGGTCAGGTTTTTCGCCGCCGCTTCCATGACGACCTTGCCAATCGCCGGGCTTCCCGTGAAAAATATGTGATCGAACGGCAGCGACAGAAGTTCCTGGGAAACCGAGGCGTCACCTTCGATGACCTTGACCAGATCCGGCGTAAAGGCTTCTTCCACGATGTCGATTATGGCCCGGGACGCATTCGGCGTCATTTCGGACGGCTTGATAATGGCGCTGTTGCCCGCCGCAATTGCCGAGACCAGCGGACCAAGCGAAAGGTTCACCGGATAGTTCCAAGGCGCGATGATCAAGCATACACCTTTGGCTTCGGGGCGGACATGTGCCTTTGTGCCGAATACGCCCAAAGTTGCGCGCGCACGTTTGGGGCGCATCCACGACTTCAGATAGTGTTTGGTATGCCGGATTTCCTGAAGCACAGGGAAAATCTCGGTCAATTTTACTTCTTCAGCGGGTTTGCGAAAATCAGCCGCACAGGCCGCGATGATCTTGTCCTGGTTCCGTTTGACGGCTGCGGCCAAGCGATCCAGTTGTGCAACGCGTGCCTTGCGGTCAAAATCGGCGCGCCGGACAAGTTGTGCGCGCAACTGGGCGTCAAACGCTGCCCGGATGTCGCCCGCATTTGATGTTCCTGTGGAAATTGATGCAACTTGGTTCAAGATCAATCTCCTACTTCTCTTCATAGAGGACATAGTCCTCTTTCGTGGCGCCGCAGTCGGGGCAGCACCAATCGTCGGGGATCTGGCTGAATAATGTTCCCGGCGCAAAACCTTCATGCTCATCGCCGAGGGCTTCGTCATAGATGTGGCCGCACGTAATGCAGAGCCATTTCCGATAAACCGTCCCGGCGGCAGGGGCGGCCTGCGCCACCGGAGCAGGCTGAGGTGGTTGCGGGGCAGCCACAGGTTCGGGTGCGGGGGCAGGTGCTGGGGTCGGCGCGGAGGTCGCAGTCTCGCCGGTCGGGGCGGCGCCGATCAGGACAAAGTCCTCTTTGTCGCGCACGGCACAATCGGGGCATGCATAGTCTTCGGGCACTTGTGACCAAGGTGTACCTGGCGGGAATCCCTCGTGCGGGTGGCCCAGAACCTCGTCATAAGTGTATCCGCAATCAGGGCATTGATACTTTGCCATTTTCATTCCTCCCTTGCACACGTGCTTTGGCAGCCAAACACGCGCGTCTTTCCAGTATTTCTGTCGGTTGTTGGTGCTGCCTTGTCTTAGACTGAGAGCAAGGCGCTGTTTGGCGGGTCAGGGTTAGCCCCAGCAGGGCCAACCCTGACGTTTAACGCACCATGAGTGGTCTTTATTCGGCGGGCATAGCGGTAGGTTGTGCCGGTGCGACCGATCCGAATTTCCGATCATAGTATTCGCGCATACCAGGCTCGATCTGAATCTTGTTCAGATCACCTTTTGCCCAGTCCATGACGCGATGATCCATGATCGATCGGAACCACGACGGGAACATGGCCGCAAGGAACATTCCAGGATAGCCCGAAGGCAGAGCCGGCAGATCCTTGAAGTCGCGCAGCGACTGGTAGGACCGCGTCGGGTGCGCGTGGTGGTCCGAGTGCCGTTGCAGATGGAACAGGATCAGGTTCGACATGATATGGTTCGAGTTCCATGAATGGTGCGGCTTCTGGTGCTCGTACTTGCCATTGGGCAGTTTCTCGCGCAGCAGCCCATAATGCTCGATGTAGTTGGCCGACGTAAGCTGCCACCATCCGTACGCCATTTGAATAGGCAGGAAGATGAGCATGATGGGACCGAAGAACGCCAGCAGTCCGGCATAAAGAACGACAGTGATGATCAGGGGCTGAAGGATCTCGTTGTCCAGGCTCCAGACGCTTTTGCCACTTCTTTCAAGGCGCACCTCTTCAAGCTCCCAGGCACGTTTGAAAGCTCCGGGGATTTCGCGCGTAGCGAAGGAATAGATATTCTCACCCATGCGCGAGGTGGCCGGATCTTTCGGGGTTGCCACGTCGCGGTGGTGCCCTTTGTTATGCTCGATGAAAAAGTGACCATAGCCCACGACAGCCAGCACGAGCTTGGCCATCCAGCGATCGAAGGTTTCTTTCTTGTGGCCCAGTTCATGCCCAGTGTTCAGCGCCAATCCATTGATGATACCCAGCGACAAAGCCAGCGCGATGAACTCGAACGCATTTATCGGCTGTGTGGCAACCCACCAGCAGGACCCGACCATAGCCGCATAGTGCATGGGCACGGTCAGATAGGTGAGCACGCGATAGTAGCGGTCTTTTTCAAGATCAGGCACGGCCGATTCGGGGGGATTCGAGAAATCCTCTCCGAACATCGCGTCCAGCAAAGGCACGGCCAGATACCACAGAATCAGGACGGTTCCGTACCAGATGCTCCACCCGGTTTCCGCTACCAGGTAAAGTCCGATCAGCGGCGTTGCCGGCCAGAATACGGACAAAATCCAAAAATACCGTTTCTTATCAACATATGCTTCGTCGGTTCCGGCCTCAGCCGTCGCCGCTTGATTCAGATCCTTCATCAGTCTGTTCCTCCCTTGAAGGCCATTGTCACGCCCTGCGGTGGTCAGAAGCTCATACGCTTGGCGTCGTTCGTTCCAGCCGGTAGGCATTGGACGACACCAATGTCCGTCAGCACACAACTGAACAACTACACGTTCGTGTAGTTTTGAAGTCTATCTGGTAAGGGTAGGTAGATAGGACGCTAGCGACGCATCACTTCGGGGAGGGAAGGATGATCACGCCCCTCGGTGCAAATTCTAAGCACGTATTAGATTTTCTGGAACGGATGAATGTTCGTCGGGACAAGTTGACCGAGGGCTGTCTGAGACGTGACCGGCTGGACCTTGCGGGGCACCCTGGCACCAAATGCCTCCTTCTCAAGGCGCCCCGCGGCTTTGGCAAGTCTGTGCAGATCGCCGAAGGCGCCCGGGCGGCAACCGACCGGGGCGAACACAGCGTCTATCTGGACCTTTCGTCTTTTTGGTCGGAAGGCCTCTCTGAAGCCGCGCTTATTGCAAGCGCGATCATAGCGGTGCTTTCACCTTCGAATTTATCCGACATCGACACCGGGCGTTGTAAAGAAGTCATTGCGCTGCGTTTGCTGAAAAGTTGCGAGAATCCCGTTGCCATTTTTCTGGATAGCGTGACCGGATCAACTACTACCCAGAGGTTTTTGAAAACAATCATCCTGGAAACTCCGGAATCCGTCCGACTGATCGTGGGTGAACGCTTGCCCGGAACCCTGACAACCTTGTTGGTTCTTTCACATGTAGTGCCAATCGGCCCGAGAGAGTTGAGTTTCACCTTTGACGAAACATGTTCAATCCTGCCGAGGGAAACCGGCCAAGTTAAGAAGATATTCAGTTTGACGGATGGCTGGCCGTATCTTTGTGCCTTAGCCGGCAAATTGAATGCAGCCTGCGAATCGATTGTTCACCTGGCAGAGGTTCGGACATATTTTGAAACCGATGTGCTGGCAGATATCCCGCAGTCTCTCCGCGATTTCCTGATTAACGCCAGTTGGCTGGAGGAAATTACAGCAGAGGCGAGCGATTATGTTTTCAAGGTCGAAAATTCGGGCCGTAAACTGGAGGAACTCGCTTCTCGCCACGGGCTTTTGGCTTTTAGAACTCACAGGCCCGAACACTTCGAAATGAACCGCGCGCTTCAAGAGTACCTACGCAATCGCTTCATCGACACATACGGGTCTCGGCGACAGTATTTTCTAAAGCGCATCGCGCTCTGGCATTGGCGAAGGAAAGAGTATCGTCTGGTGGTTGATGTTGCCCTGCGGGCGCATGATCACAGTTGGGCCCAACGGCTTACAGAGCAGGCTCTGTTGGACCTCGCCCTGAGGCAGGGAGAGATTGAAGCGCTGGCAACCTGGTTCACGGGCATTCCGCGGGCCAAACTCTTTCAGATGCCGTCGTTGGCCATCGCATATGCTTGGGTGCTTTACTTCAGTCAACGTGCGGAAGAAGCGCAGAATTTGCTTGATGATCTGAACGCCTTACAGGGATCCAATCCCACCGGGCCGCAAGATCCGAGTGGGTGGGGTGCACTCGTCCGGGCCATTGGCCTTGCCACACATGACGAACTCCAGGAAAGCGAAGAAAGCTGCACAGCCTGGATTGAGACTTACGGGGCGGTCAACCCAGTCGGGCAGGCCGCAGCGCAGACGTGCAGAGCATTTATCGCTGCTTCCGACAGGCAGTTTGACATCCTGTCCGAGAATATTGCGTCGGCCGCCGTCATAAGTGGTGCAACCCATCACCGCTATGCGTTCGGCTGGCTTGCCGCCGCCGAGGTTCAGGCCAAGATGTTCATTGGCGAGGTATATGGCGCACGCAGTAAAATACAAAGTTTCAAAGAGGACGAAAACGTCGCTTATGCGCGCACCCCCTTTGTCAAGGGGATGCTCGCGGCCCTAGAGCTTCAGATAATGGCAGAAGAGGAGTCGATCGCACCCGACGAAGACACAATGCAAGCGGCCTTGAATTTCGCACTTGAATACGGTGTGACAGATATCGTTTGGAACACGGCGCGAAGCGCAGCTGAAATCTACATTCGTCAAGGGGACAAATCCAGAGCCTTTTTGTTGCTCGAGCGTTGCCGCTTGCTGGCGAAAGACCGTGGCTTGAAAAGGTTGGATATTCTGGTTCGGCTGGGCATCGAAGTCTTTGCCATGGGAACCCGGACGAACCCTCCGCGCGTTGCCGAACGCCTTTCATTCGACGATCACCCATTCTTACCGAACCAAAATCGTGCCGTTCAGGCAGAAAGCGCGTTACTGGAAGCCTCGAGGTTCTTGCGTGACGGCAAATTGGGCCTGGCCGAAAGGCAGGCGCGAAAAGCTCTTTCGAACTTTGCGGCAGTGAGGGACCAACGCGGGGAAATTCGGGCGCAATATACGCTTGCGACCACGCTTTACCTGATGGGTGAAGGAAAGCAGGCGCGTAAACGGATCGCCGATGCCAATCTCAAGGCGCAACAACTGGGCGCGTTCAGGACTTTGATAAACAGACGCCACTTTTTACGTGTTATTTGTCCCGAAACGAAAGCGCTGTTGGATCAACCGGAACTTCAGGTTGCCATGGTCGAGAAGCCATCGCGCAACGTGCAAGCCAACGAGCGTTTCGTTGCAACCGGCTCAGCCCCAATCAGTCAAAAGCAAGTCGGTGTTTTGCAGCATGCAGCGCTCGGGCTGAGCAACAAGGAAATAGCAACACGCCTGCATGTCACGGAAGACACCGTAAAGTGGCATTTCAGGAAAATTCTGCGCGGTCTTAAGGCCAACAACCGTACCGAGGCGGTGTCAATCGCTCGCTCGATGGACCTCATCTGATCGCCCAGCACATCCATGGAGAAGGGATAGCATGAAAACAACTGTGATCATCGGTAACGGAGTTGCCGGAACAAACGCTGCGGCCGCGTTGCGAAAGAATGGATATGAAGGCGCCATAAAACTTGTCGGAGAGGAAGCGGCGCTCCCCTATCAGCGCCCACCACTTTCTAAGGTCTGGTTGTCTGGCGCCGACAGGCCCAAACCGACCCTCCTGCGGTCGCTTTCCTTTTACGAGGACAATCGCATCGAATTGATGCGCGCGCGGAAAGTCTCCCGGATCGACAGGAAAAAAAGGAGAATTCGATTTTCAGATGGGAAAACGACGAAATTCGACACCTTGATTCTTGCTTTGGGTGCCTCGCCTCGCCGTCTTGATTTGGAGGGTTCGGACCTGAAAGGTATCCACTATCTTCGAGACCTCGGCGATTCAACGGGACTGCGCCAGGCCTTGATCAGTACCGCCTGCCGCGACGTCGTCATCATCGGAGCCGGCGTCATCGGGCTCGAAGTCGCCTCGGCCGCGGTTGATCTTGGAAAGTCGGTTACGGTTGTAGAGGCCGCCGCGCGTGCGATGGCCCGTGTGGCTTCGCCCGCAACAACCAACTTCGTCACTCAGCAGCTAACGGATGCAGGGGTGAAATTCCTTTTCAATAAGAAGATTGAGGGGTTCGACGCCGTTGACCACCGTATTTCTTCGGTCAATCTTGAAGATGGAACCCAGGTGAAGGCCGATCTGGTGTTTGCGGGTATCGGCGCCACTCCGAATGTGGAGCTTGCCGAGGCAGCAGGCATAGAATGTGATGAAGGTATATGCGTCGACCAAGACATGCGAACATCAGACCCCGATATATTTGCCATCGGGGATTGTGCCAACAGTGACAACCCGTTCACGCCTGGAAAAATGCGCGTCGAAACAGTCCACAATGCAACCACGCAGGCTCAGATTGCGGCAGCCGCCATTTGCAACAAAGAACGCCCGGCCCCGGTGCCGCCACGGTTCTGGTCCGATCTGAAGGACATGAAAGTGCAGGCCGTCGGAATAGCGGCCGGTTACGATCTGGTGCGAAGCGATGCGTCACAAGGGTCACCATCCCTGGAGGTGCACCTGAAAAGCGGCGACCGTCTTGTTGCCGCTGAGCTTGTGAACCTTCCCAACCGTCAGAGCGCTCTTGCGAAAGCAATTTCTTCAAGGGCTTCGCCCGATTAGAGGGTCGGAACGTAAAACGATAACGTTGCGTTCTCCTAGCGCTGAACGCCTTCCGAAAATTCTAATATATGTTAGGTTTTTTGGAAATGCCAATCATGATGAAAGGATTCTACATGTCCTTGATAACGACGAGTTCGGCCTGGGCCGCAGATGAGCACCGGATGTTTGCCGACAGTACCCGCAAGCTTTTTGACGCCGAAATGGCACCGAATGTTGAAAAATGGGCCGAGCAAGGGATCGTTGACCGCGAGTTCTGGCGCACGGTTGGGGAACAGGGCGTCATGGGCGGTTCGGTCGCCGAAGACTACGGCGGGTTCGGCGGGGGCATTGGCTTTGATGCAATCACGGTCTACGAACAGGGCCGCACCGGTGACACCGGTTGGGGCTATGGTATTCAGTCCATTGTGATACATTACCTTGATGCCTACGGCAGCGAGGAGCAGAAAAAGAAATGGCTGCCCCGGCTGATCAGCGGTGAAAGCGTAGCGGCAATTGCCATGACCGAACCGGGGACGGGGTCAGATTTGCAGAGCGTCCAGACCTATGCGGAAAAGGATGGCAACCATTACAAGATCAACGGCTCCAAGATTTTCATTACCAATGGTCACACAGCAGACCTCATCGTGATCGTGGCCAAGACCGACCGCAGCGCGGGCGCCAAGGGCGTGTCGCTGATCGTACTGGAAACCGAAGATGCCGAAGGATTCCGCCGCGGCCGGAACCTGAAGAAGCTGGGGATGAAGGGGTCGGACACCGCGGAACTGTTTTTCGAGGATGTGCGCATCCCGACCAGCAACCTGCTTGGCACCGAAGAGGGGCAAGGGTTTTATCAACTGATGAAGCAATTGCCTTGGGAACGTTTGATGATCGGTGTCACCGCGCTTGGATTCATCGACTTCGCTATCGCCGAGACGATAAAATACGTCCAGGATCGCAAAGCGTTCGGGAACCGTATCATGGATTTTCAGAACACGCGTTTCAAGCTGGCCGAATGTAAAACCAAGGCGGAACTGCTGCGTAGTTTCATTAACGATGGAATTACCAAACTTGAAGCGGGTCAGCTTGATCCTGCCACTGCTTCGATGGCGAAATGGTGGGGCAGCCAGACCCAAAATGAGGTCATGCACGAATGCCTGCAACTGCATGGCGGGTATGGCTTCATGATGGAGTTCCCGATCGCCCGGCTTTATGCCGATAGCCGCGTCCAGATGATCTATGGCGGCACCAACGAGATCATGAAAGAACTTATTGCCCGTTCCATGGATATCTGACCGGTATCGAGGCCACGCAGGGTTACTCTTTGCGTGACTCAAGGATTTCGTTGTTATGCTGACCCAAGCAGGGAGCAGGCCGGAAGTCGTGCCTTGCAGGGGTGGCCGAAAAGCGCACCGGCGGGCGCGTTGTCCAGAGGGGACCCTCGGTTGGGTGCTCGATTTTCTGGAAGAACCCGGTTGCGGCAAGATGCGGGTCGCCTGGAAGGTCCGACAGACTGCGGACCGGCATGGCGGGGACGTCGGCCTGTTCCATCAGATCCAACCATTCTTCGGTTGTGCGGGTCAGAGCGATCTGCGCCACGAGATCGTAGACCGCGCCGATGTTACGGCTGCGCTCATCCATATCCGTGACCCAAGGGTGGTCGGCCATGTCATCGCGTCCGACCACCTTGAAGAACCGCGCCCATTGCGAGTTGGTGTAAGGGAGGATCGTGATGAACCCGTTTGCGGTCTTTACCGGACGACGATGGGGCACCAGCATGCGGGCATAGCCGAAATCCTGCGGGTTTTCTTCGAAAGTTGCACCATCCAAATGTTCGGCAAGAAGAAACGCTGTAAGAGTTTCAAACATCGGCACCTCGACATGCTGAGCCTCGCCCGTGCGTTCACGATGAAAAAGGGCCGCCATGACGGCATAGGCCGCCGTCACACCGCCCAGTTTATCGGCAAGTATGGTCGGAGCATACTCGGGACTTGCATCGGGATCTCGAAGAGTCGTCAGGCTTGCAAGGCCCGACACAGACTGAACAATGTCGTCAAAGGCGGGTTTCGCCGCGTAAGGCCCATCCTGCCCGAATCCGGTTGCCGAAACCGTGATCAGATTCGGATTTTCGCGCCGCAGAGTTTCGGGGTCGAGTGACAGACGGGCAAGCGCTGCAGGCCGGATACTCGAAATCATCACGTCCGCATCGGACAACAATCGGCGCAGCTGGTCTAGGTCGGCTTCTGTCTTGAGATCCAGGACAACACTGCGTTTATTGCGGTTGGTCCCCAGAAAGGCCGCGCCCATCAGGTTATGGCGCGATGGTTGAACCTGGCGCAAAAGGTCGCCCCCCGGGCTTTCCACCTTGATCACGTCGGCTCCGAGGTCGCCCAGCATTTGTGTAGCCAGGGGGCCAAAGACCACCGATGTCAGGTCGATAACCCGAATGCCATCGAGAATTGCCGGTTTCTGTGCAGTAGTCATTTATGGGGGGTATCCTAATCTTTGGGGCCGGCGATGAACTCGGCACGAATGGCGCGACCATCCGCATCAAATGCGGGGCTGGGGCCTAGGGTCGAAATGCCCCCGCTTCGCCGAATCGGCGGCATAGGGACGTTGATTTGGCCAGATTGTGTATAGACGGCGGAACGGTCGAGCTGGGGATGTGCGGACAGGGAGGCCACGTCATTCACAGACCCGAATGCAATGCCCGCCGCGTCGAGCCGCTTCAGCATCTCAGAACGGTCATGAGAGGCGAACTCAGCCTTGATGAGCGATTCTAGAGCGCTTTTGTTGTTTATTCGCGCCGTGTTGTCATGAAACCGCGGATCGCTCGCCAGTGTCGCGTCGCCAAGGATGTGTTCGCAAAACCGGGCCCACTCACCGGAATGCTGGACGGTGATAACCACACGCTCATCATCTTTGCATTGATAGGCGCCATATGGGCAGATGACCGTGTGGTTCAGCCCGACACGCGGCGTCGGTTTGCCCAGGTAATCGTAGTAAAGCAACGGAACCGCCATCCAATCGGCCATCACGTCGAACATCGCCACTGAAACACCGCTGCCCTTGCCTGTGTGGCTTCGCTCGATGAGGGCCTCGCAGATTGCGGCATGGGCCGTCATTCCTGTCGCAATGTCGCAGACCGAAACACCAACTCGGCCCGGCCCATCAGGCGTACCGGTTACCGAAGCCAGACCACTTTCGCATTGAACCAGCAAGTCATAGGCCTTGGCGCTCCGCATAGGGCCGTCTTCACCGTAGCCCGTGATGTCACAGGTCACCAGGCGCGGAAACTTTTCGCGCAGTGTGGCCGAATCGAGCCCGAGTTTGGTGAGAGCTCCGGGCAGCAGGTTCTGAATGAACACATCTGCGGTTTCAAGCATGTTCAAGAGAATTTCCCGGTCTTCGTCGGCTTTGATATCAAGCGCGACCGACTGTTTGCCCCGGTTCAGCCATGTGAAATAGGCGCTTTCGCCATTCAACGCGGTATCGTAGGCGCGCGCGAAATCGCCGGCACCCTTGCGCTCGATCTTTATCACACGCGCCCCGGCATCGGCCAGCCGTGACGAACAGAACGGTGCCGCCACCGCCTGTTCAAGTGCGATGACGAGCTTGCCGGAAAGCGGACCTGAATTTGTTCCTGTCATTATGCTCTCGCTGTTTGATCCTTCGGGCTTGACTTTTTCTAACAGTCGTTAGAAACGTAATCAACTCGTTTGGTGCTCAGCCGGAGCCGAACAACAGAAGGGATGATTTAAATGTTGGATGGCAAGGGGCCTGACGCAATTTTCAGGAACGGACTCGTAAATCAGGAAATTCTGCTTCCAAAATGCGACGACTGTGGGCGCTACCACTTCTTTCCCAGGGTCATGTGCCCGCATTGTCATGGCGACGCAATTTCCTGGCACCGGGCCAGCGGAAAAGGCAGGGTCCATACCACCACGGTTGTGCGTCGAAAGCCCGAGCGCGGCGGCGATTACAACGTGTGCATGGTCGAACTGGAGGAAGGTGTGCGGATGATGAGCCGGGTCGACGGGATCGCCCCCGACGGAGTCAAGATCGACATGGCAGTTACCGCTTTTGTGGCCGATGCCGATGGCACCCCTGCCGTATTCTTCAAGCCCGCGGAGGTTTAAACCATGACAAACAACCTGCGAGGAAAATCCGCTATTGTAGGCACCGGCCACGCCGGGTTCGGCGAAGCGCACGGGTTTACGGCTTACGATGTCATGGCGCAGTCCGCGCTTGCGGCGCTGAAGGACGCCGGGCTGAGGCTGTCCGACGTGGATGGCCTGTTCTGCACCATGATGGAAGACAGCATGCCTGCCCTGATGGCGACCGAATACCTCGGTATTCAGCCCCGGTTCCTCGACGGAACCATGACGGGCGGATCATCCTTTGTGAACTACCTGACATCCGCAACGATGGCGCTCGAGGCCGGATTGTGCGATGTCGCTCTGATCGTCTACGGCTCCAACCAACGCACGGCGTCGGGCAAGCTGGTGACGGCCTCGCGCCCGCCGGCCTATGAGGCGCCGTACAACCCGCGCTATCCGATTTCCGCCTATGCGATGGCGGCGGCCCGGCACATGCATGAATATGGCACCACCCGCGAGCAGCTGGCCGATGTGGCCGTGGCCGCACGGGCCTGGGCGCAACACAATCCCGAAGCTTTCGAGCGCGGGCCGCTCAGCCGCGAGGATGTGTTGGGCGCACGCATGGTCGGTGATCCGCTCACCGTGCGGGATTGCTGTCTGGTGACCGATGGGGGCGGTGCGATCGTTATGGTCCGTGCAGAACGGGCAAAGGATTTCCCCAAGCCACCGGTCTATGTGCTGGGCAGCGCAGCGGAAAGTTCGCACCGCCAAATTTCGCAGATGCAGGATTTCACCGTGACCGCCGCCCGCGATTCGGGCCGTCGAGCCTTTGCCGCGGCTGGAGTCTCACCCAAGGATATCCAGGCGGTCGAGCTTTACGATGCCTTCACTATCAACACCATCCTGTTTCTCGAAGACCTCGGTTTCTGTGCCAAGGGCGACGGCGGGGCATTCGTGGAGGGTGGACGCATCGCACCCGGTGGTGTTTTGCCGGTGAACACGAATGGCGGGGGTTTGTCCTGCGTGCATCCCGGAATGTACGGGATTTTTACGGTGATCGAAGCCGCGCGCCAGATTCGCGGCGACGCCCCCGGCCTGCAACTCAACAATATCGACCTGGCCCTGGCCCATGGCAACGGTGGCGTCCTGTCCAGCCAGGTCACGGCGATCCTGGGCTCACACAACACGCTCTGACGACCACCAAGGGGGGGAAGAACATGCCATTGGATTTTGAAGCTCTTTCAAGCTGGGATTTCGAGGAGATCCAACAGACACTGACCGAGCGGGATACCATCCTGTACGCGCTCGGCTTGGGGTTCGGCGAGGATCCGGCCGACAAGAAAGAACTTGCCTTTGTCTATGAGGATGGTCTGAAGGCGGTTCCCTCGATGGCGGTCACGATGGGTTATCCGGGCTTTTGGCTGCGCAATCCCAAAACCGGCGTGAACTGGCAAAAGGTTCTGCACGGCGAGCAATGGCTGGATATCTACAAACCGCTGCCTGTGAAGGGCAATATCGTCGGGCGCACAAAAATCGACTTCATGTCCGACAAGGGTGAGGGTAAAGGCGCGGTGATTTACCAAAGCCGCGAGATTTTTGACGCGGACAGCGGTGAAAAACTGGCGCGGGCCGCGATGTCGGCTTTTTGCCGGGGTGATGGCGGCTTCGGAGGTGAGAACAGGCCCGGTCCGGCTCCGGCGGTTCTGCCAGAGCGGGAACCGGACCACATCTGTGATATCGAAACGCTTCCGCGACAGGCACTGATCTATCGGCTTAGCGGCGACTATAATCCTTTGCATGCCGATCCGGATGTGGCGCGGTCGGTCGGGTTCGACCGGCCTATCCTTCACGGGCTGGCGACTTATGGTCTGGCGGCCAGATCGATTCTCAAGACCCTGCTGGATTATGATGCCGCACGTCTGGTCGGGCTGGATGTTCGGTTTTCAGCTCCGGTCTATCCCGGGGAGACAGTGCGGTTCGAGATTTGGGAAGAGGCCGGCGAGGCCCGTTTCCGCGCCTCTATTCCCCAACGGGGCGTCGTCGTACTGAACAATGGCGCCGCCCGCTTGGCATGAGGTGACAGCGATGGTTCAGCCACTCGAGAATATCCTGGTGCTGGACTTCAGCACCCTGCTTCCGGGGCCGATGGCCACGCTCATGCTGGCCGAGGCCGGAGCCGAGGTGATAAAATTCGAGCGCCCCGTCACGGGAGAGGACGCGCGCCTGACCGAGCCAAAAATAGATGGCGAAAGCATTGGGTTTGCCGTGTTGAACCAGGGGAAAAGATCGGTTGCCATCGACCTGAAGTCCGAAAGTGCCAAGGCTGTTTTGCGCCCGTTGCTGGAAAAAGCGGACGTTATTGTAGAGCAGTTTCGCCCAGGCGTCATGGATCGGCTTGGCCTGGGATATGATGCGGTGCGCGAAATCAATCCGGGTGTCATCTATTGTTCAATCACCGGCTACGGTCAAACGGGTCCGAAGGCCGCCGTGGCCGGTCATGATCTGAACTACGTGGGCGACGCGGGCATTCTGTCACTGAGCCGTGGCCCCGATGACCACCCGACGATGCCCTTTGGTCTTGTCGCTGATATCGGAGGCGGAACCTACCCCGCAGTGGTGAATATACTGCTTGCCTTGATGGCGCGGCAAAAAACCGGGCAGGGCGTTCATCTGGATATTGCCATGTCGGAAGGCGCTTTCGCATTCGCATATTGGGCGCATGCCGAAGGTGTTGTTTCTGGCAGGAACATTGAAAGCGGTGGAAGCCGACTGACAGGCGGGCTGGCGCGCTATCGCCTGTATACCGCAGCAGACGGTCGGCAAATCGCCGTCGGGGCGCTTGAAGAAAAATTCTGGCAGGCGTTTTGTAATGTTATCGGTCAGCCTCCGGAGTTGCGTGACGATTGGAGCGATCCGGAAGCCTGCAGTGCCGAGGTTGGGCGGCGCCTTGGAAGCAAGCCCTCGACACATTGGGAGCCATTGCTGGCGGCAGCCGATTGTTGCTGCACCGTTGTGAAAACGCCGGCCGAAGCCTCGGTTGACCCAAATTTTGCGGCCCGCGGGGTATTTGACCGGAAACTGAATATTGCGGGTAAGGAAGTGCAGTCTCTGCCGCTGCCGATCGCGCCAGAATTCCGCTCTTCCCGAAAGACAGTAGGGAGGGCTGCTTTTCTAGGAGAGAGCAATGAGGACTATGGTGCTGAGCAACCAGACACACAATGAATTCTGTTGACGCGAGTGGTGGCAGACATTAATCTAACAAATGTTAGAAAAGAAAATGGAGGAGTCGATGGCGCAGTCTAGGGATGACCTGCCAGCCGAAGCAGAGCGTTACGTGATGCCATCGCACTTTGTCGAAAGCGACAGCCTTGAAGTGCAGCAATTCGCGTCTTCTGCGTTGCGCGACTTGCCCGTAGACGCCAGCCCGCGAGACAAGGCCATCCGCCTGTTCGAGGCGGTTCGGGACGACATTCGATATGACCCCTATTGCTTCGCCTTGGATGAAGATTCCTACCGCGCCAGCCGGATCGCTGGGGCAGAGGCGGCGTTCTGCGTCCCCAAGGCAATCCTTCTGGCGGCTTGCCTGCGGGCTGCGGGCATTCCGGCGGCCCTCGGATTTGCCGATGTGCGCAACCACCTGAACACCCCCAAGTTGCAAGAGTTAATGGGTACCGATCTGTTCATCTATCACGGCTACGTCCAGCTTTGGCTGGGCAGCGAAACCTACAAGGTTACACCGGCATTCAACATCGAGCTGTGCGAGCGCTTCGGCGTCAAGCCATTGGTTTTTGACGGGTATCACGATGCACTTTTTCATGAGTTTGACGAAAAAGATCAACGGCACATGGAATATGTGAATGACCGTGGGCTTTTCTTCGATGCGCCGATGAAGGAATTCCTGAAGGCCTTCAAGGAAACATACCCGAAACTCGAGGAATTCAATCGTGTTCGGATTGCGGGGGGCTCTACAGGCTACGATCCCAAATTCTCGAATGGAGCTGCCTCTTGAGGTATCTGGAAGATTTTCACCCAGGGCAGGTCTTTCGCTTCACCAGCGCGCCAATGAGTACCGAATCCATAAAGGCATTCGCCCTTGAGTGGGATCCGCAGCGGCTGCACACCGACGAAGACTATGCGGCGGGCATACATGGAGGCCTTATCGCTTCCGGGTTTCAGACCATGCTTGAAGTATTCAAGCCCATCATGGCCGAATTGATGGTCGATGTCGCCAATATCGGGGGCATTGGGTTCGACAATCTGCGCTGGTTGAGGCCTGTGCGTCCGAATGAACCCTTGAACATCGAAATGACCGTGAACTCGGTTACCCCTTCCCGGAGCAAATCGGACAGGGGTGTCATGCATTATTCACTTACTGCCAGGAACCCCAAGGGAGAGATCGTCTTTTCCACCGACACTCCCGTGATGATTCAGCGAAAGAACAATGACACAGACTGACATGGAATCAGAAAATCAGGAAGAACTACGCTTGCTGCGCGAAAGCGTTCGCACCTTGTTTGACCGCGCCGGCGGCGTTGGTCGATCCAGAAAGCTGCGCGATTCCGGCGGCGGATGGGATGGCGAAATGATCCGGGAACTTGCGGAAGCTGGAGTTTTCGGTGTCGCCGTGCCCGAGGAAAACGGCGGGCTGGGCATGGGCTTGGCCGCCTGCGGCGTCATCGCCGAGGAGGTCGGCCGGGTCCTTGCCCCGGAGCCTGTGGTGGCCACTGTCGGGTTGAGCCTCGGCCTGCTGCGTCGCCTTTGTCCGGATCACGACATGATCGGACGGCTCATTGGGGGCGATACAGTTCTTGCCACGGCTTGGCAGGAACGCGGCCCGAATGGCGGGCCCGCCGAGGAGAATTGCCGCTATGCGGACGGCAAGCTGACCGGCAACAAGGCTTGGGTTGTCGGCGCGGCCGAAGCGCAGGGTTTCCTTGTTCTGGCGAAGGGAAACACCGGCCCGGTTCTGGTCATGGTAGAGGCCGGAGCAGACGGGCTTTCCGTCGAAAAGCTCACACAGGCCGACGGCAGCACAATGGGCGAGCTTTCCTTTGCGGGAACCCCGGCCGAGGAAATGGCTGGCGGTGTTGCGGTCCCGGACGCGCTTGATGAGGCAGTCAATGATACAGCAGCGCTTGCCGCCGCCGAACTTGTAGGTCTGAGCGAGCGCGCCTTCGAGACTGCGCTGGAGTACATCAAGACCCGAGAGCAATTCGACAAGCCTATCGGGTCGTTCCAGGTCATTCAGCACCGTGCCGTTGATCTGCATGTGACATGCGAGGTCGCGCAGGCCGGGGTGCGCGAAGCCCTGGCTCTTATGGACAGCGAATCCGATCCTAAGCTGCGGGCGCGGCTTGCCAGCCGGGCCAAGGCACGCGCGGTGACAACAGCCAAGAAAATCACGCGCGATGCGATCCAGCTGCATGGGGCGGTCGGCTATACTGACGAGTTCGACATCGGGCTTTACCTGAACCGGGCACTGGTTCTGTCAGCCTGGTTGGGTGACGACGCTTATCACAGACGGCTTTGGTTCGACGCACGCGAAGGGGAGGGAGCCGCACAATGACAGATTGGAACGCCATGGGTGATGCGGAGTTCCGCAAGGAAGTCGGCGAATTCTTCGAGACCGAATATCCTGAGGATCTGCGCCACCTTCCGCATCGGCCGAAATTCGCGGAAATAGAGCATTGGCACCGCAAGCTCCACGCAAAGGGTTGGGTTGCCCCGGCATGGCCCGCCGAATATGGCGGTATGGGCTTGAACGCCGCCAAGCTGTTGATTTTTTATGAGGAGCAACAACGCTGGGGCGTCAATCGCGGGCGCGACATGGGCGTGCAGATGGTCGGCCCGTTGATCATCAAGTTCGGCACCCAGGCGCAAAAAGACTATTGGTTACCGCGGATTCTCAGCTGCGAAGACATCTGGTGTCAGGGCTATTCCGAGCCCGGGGCTGGATCCGATCTGGCCAACCTGCGTACCCGCGCAGAGCTCGACGGCGACGACTTCGTCATCAATGGCCAGAAGATCTGGACCACCATGGCGCATGATGCCACACACATCTTCATGCTTGTGCGCACGGATTCGGACGCACCGAAAAAGCAGCAAGGTATAAGTTTCCTGCTAGCGCCGATGGATCAGCCCGGCGTCGAGGTGCGGACGATTACAACCTTGTCTGGTGAAACCGAGTTCTGCGAGGTTTTCTTCGACAATGCCCGCACGCCGCGCGAGAACCTCGTGGGTGAGCTGAACAAGGGCTGGACGATGGCCAAGGCGCTGCTGAGTTTCGAACGCATCTTCATCGGTGCGCCGAACCTTGCCCAGAATGCCTTGGGTCAGCTTGAGAGTTTCGCCCGGGGCCGTGGAGCGTTTGACGATCCGGCGTTCCGTGATCGTTTCGCGCAAGCCGCGCTTGACGTCGAGGACCACGCGGCACTCTATGCGCGTTTCGCGGATCAGCTCAAGCGGGGCGAGACGCTGGGCGCGGATGTCTCGATGCTGAAGATCTGGGTGACCGAATGTTTTCAGCGCATCACCGAACTGATGATTGAGGCAGCGGGCCCGGATGGCGGAACCGTCGGGCCGCTTCAGGTCGGCAACGTCGGCGTGGATGTCTTGGCCAGCTTCTACAAGGCTCGGCCGACAACGATCTACGGCGGATCAAACGAGATTCAGCGCAACATACTGTCCAAGGCCGTCCTGGGACTGCCGGGCTGAATCTAAATCAATCTTAAAGGAAGGAACCCAACTGTGTCAGACCGTTATGCAAAATATGACAAGCTGAAATTCGACTACCCGGCGGATCGCGTCCTGCGCATCACGTTCGACCGTCCCGAGACCTTTAACTCGGTCGATGCCGAAACGCACACTCAGATGACGGATATGTGGATCGACATCGACCGCGACCCCGACATCAACGCCGTGATCGTAACGGGTGCCGGCAAAGCGTTTTCGGCGGGCGGCGATTTCAGCTTGATCGAAAACATGATCGGTAATTCGCACGAGATCATGAAGACGTGGAAAGAGGCCAAGGACCTCGTCTACAACATCATCAACTGCAACAAGCCGATCATTTCGGCCATCAATGGCCCCGCAGCGGGTGCAGGACTTGTCGTGGGCATCCTGGCCGACATCTCAATCGCAGCCAAACGGGCCAAGATCGTCGATGGCCACCCGCGCCTGGGTGTCGCCGCAGGTGACGTTGCAGCGATCATCTGGCCGTTGCTGACCTCGATGGCGAAGGCGAAATATTACCTGATGACCTGCAAGCCGGTGTCCGGCGAAGAAGCCGAACGTATTGGCCTTGTGTCGATGTGTGTCGAAGACGATGAGCTGCAACAGATTGCCTTGGATACGGCGGTTGAGCTGGCCAATGGCTCGCAAAGCGCAATCCGCTGGACCAAGTACTCCCTCAATAACTGGCTGCGCCAGGCCGGACCGATCTTTGATGCTTCGACCGCGCTGGAAATGCTGGGTTTCATGAGCGAAGACGTCAAGGAGGGCGTGTTGTCGCACCGCGAGAAGCGCGCGCCGAACTTCCGTAAGGATTGCCCGCTTTAATCCACGAATGGCCGAGGAGGCATAGTCATGTCCAAGAATATCTACCGTGACATAGCGCAAGCCTATGCTGCCGCAGCCGAAAAGGCCCCAGGCCTAAAATCACGTTTCACGTCTGCCGGGTTCAATCCGGCAGACGTGTCATCTTTGGCAGATCTTTCGCGTCTGCCGGTGATGAAGAAAGAAGAGCTTCTTAAAATCCAGCGTGACAACCCGCCCTTCGGCGGGTTTCTGGCCACGGACATGAAGGCTGTCGGAAGAATTTATGTTTCACCCGGCCCGATCTTCGAACCGGCGCTTTCGGGCGGCGGGCACGGCCTGGAGCTGCTGTTCAAGGCCGCCGGCGTTGGAGCAGGGGACATCATCCTGAATACTTGGATGTATCACCTGGTACCGGCGGGGCTTTTGTTTGACGAAGCGGCACAATCGGTCGGGGCGACTGTTATTCCCGGTGGCGTGGGCAATACCGAGCTTCAGGCACAGATCATCGTAGAGACCGGCGTGACCTCTATCTGCGCCTCGACCGCCTTCTTCCTGACGCTGGCGGATAGGGTGATCGAAACCTACGGCCGCGACGCCTGGAAGGTGAAAACCGCCTTCCTCGGCGGCGAGATGGGCGACTGGATGGCCAAGCGCCGCCGGATCGAGGCCGAATATGGCGTGTCCACCTGGGCCGCCTATGCCACCGCCGATCTGGGCCTTATCGCCTATGAGGATGGCGGCGAAGGCTATCTGGTTCATCCCGACCGCGTGGTGCAGATCTGCGATCCGGTCAGCGGTGACCAGGTGCAGCACGGCCAGCCGGGCGAGGTTGTCGTGACCGCGCGCGATGCCACCTGGCCGATGATCCGGTTCGGCACCGGCGACAGCGGCTATGCGCTGGAAAGCAACGAGGATGGCAGCGTCAAGCGCATGTCCGCACTGCAGGGCCGGGTCGGCGCAGCGGTCAAGGTGCGCGAAATCTTCGTCTATCCGCGCGTGATCGAGGAAGTCGTGATCGCGACGCCGGACGCGAAGGCCGCTCAGGCGGTCGTGACCCGAGAAAACGACCGCGACATGATCCGCCTCTCGCTTGTGCTGGAAGACGGTGCCGACGCTTCTGCCGCGGAAGCAGCCGCCGTCGAAACCTTCAAACTGCATGCACGAATTCGTGCCGACAAAGTGAACATTGTTTCGGAACTACCCGAAAATGCAGAACTGATCGTCAACCAAAAAGACCGCTGAGATCGGGTTCTGTGCGCTTTGCCTGAATCCGACCTGTTAGCCGACACCGGCACGCGGATATTCATGGACCCAAGACCTTCACCTCGGTGAAGGTCTTGGGGAACCCGGCCCCGCGCGCCCGTGGCGTGTGGCGGAAAGCGGCACCGATTTCCGTACCCCGCGACCGGGACGGCACATTCGAGCCCGAGCTGGTTAAGAAAGGTCAGACCCGGATCGACGGAATGGACGACAAGATCATTGGTCTCTATGCCGCCGGTCTCAGCGTGCGCGACATCCGCGCCCATCTCGAGGATGTCTATGGCCTGAAGGTCTCCCCCGATCTGATCAGCCGGGTCACCGATGCGGTGCTGGACGAGGTGCGGGAATGGCAATCCCGAGCGCTGGATCGCATGTATCCCATCGTGATCTTCGATGCGCTCCGGGTCAAAATCCGCGACGCCGATAGCCGGATGGTCAAGAACAAGGCGGTTTACGTCGCCCTCGGCGTCACCCGGGACGGGGTGCGCGAGGTTCTGGGGCTGTGGATCGCCGAGAACGAAGGCGCCAAGTTCTGGCTCTCGGTGATGAACGAGCTCAGGAACCGGGGCGTCCAGGACATCCTCATCGCCGTCGTGGACGGGCTCAAGGGCTTTCCAGAAGCGATTACGGCGGCCTTCCCCGAGGCCATGGTTCAGACCTGTATCGTGCATCTGGTGCGCCATTCCCTGAACTTCTGTTCATGGAAAGACCGAAAGGTCGTGGCCGCCGATCTGCGCCGGATTTACGGGGCCGCCACCGCCGATCTGGCCGCCGATGAGCTGGATGCGTTCGAGGAAAAATGGGTCGGGAAATACCCCTCCATCGCGCCCGCTTGGCGCCGGGCCTGGGCTGAGGTGATCCCGTTCTTTGCCTTCGATCCGGCAATCCGCAAGATCGTATACACCACGAACGCCATAGAAAGCCTGAACCGGGTGATCCGCAAATCGATCAAGACCCGCGGCTCGTTCCCGACCGAGGAGGCCGCCACCAAGCTGATCTATCTGGCGGTCCGAAACTTCGAGAAAGGAGGCAGAAATGTCCGAGAATGGTATGCAGCCAGAAACCAATTCGCTATTATGTTCGCGGAGCGCTTCAATGCGTGACCGTATCTGAAACCCGCATGGGCCAAACAAGATACACAGAGTTCAGGACACTCCCGTCGCAAGCGACTTTCGCTTCCGAGGTCGATATCGATGGCGACAAGGCCATTGTTACCCGCGAAGTGGACGGCGGCCTGCAGACCATCAGCGTTTCCATGCCGACCATCATCACCGTCGATCTGCGCCTAAATGAACCGCGCTACGCCTCGCTTCCCAACATCATGAAAGCGAAGAAAAAGCCGCTCGATGAGAAAACGGCAGAAGATTACGGCGTCGACGTCACGCCCCGCCTCGAGATCGTTTCGACGACCGAGCCGGAAGCACGCAAGGCTGGCGAAATCGTGGGCTCGGTCGACGAGCTCGTGGCGAAACTCAAAGAAGCGGGGGCTGTGTAATGGCTGTTCTTCTTCTCGCAGAGGTCAACAACGGCGAACTGGCGATGGACGCCACCGCCAAGGCCGTCACCGCAGCATCCTCGCTGGGGGATATCACTGTTCTGGCCGCGGGTGCATCCGCCGCTGCCGCTGGCGAAGCTGCCGCCAAGATCGGCGGCGTCAGCAAGGTACTGGTCGCCGAAGACGCGGCCCTGGGCCACCGTCTGGCGGAATCGACCGCCGCCACCATCGTGGCGCTGGCCGGTGATTACGAACACATCGTCGCCCCGGCGACCACCGACGCCAAGAACGTGATGCCCCGCGTCGCGGCTCTCTTGGACGCCATGTTGATCTCGGACGTCTCAGGTGTGGTTGACGCCAACACGTTCGAGCGCCCGATCTATGCCGGCAACGCGATCCAGACCGTCAAGTCGTCGGATGCCAAGAAAGTTGTCACCTTCCGGACCTCGACCTTTGATGCCGCAGGCGAAGGTGGTTCCGCCGCCGTGGAAACCGTGTCGGCTGCCGCCGATCCGGGCCTGTCGTCGTGGGTTGAAGACAAGGTTGCCGAAAGCGACCGCCCCGAGCTGACCTCGGCCGGCGTCGTCGTCTCCGGTGGCCGCGGCGTTGGCTCGGAAGAGGACTTCGCCCTGATCGAGCAACTGGCCGACAAGCTCGGCGCCGCCGTTGGCGCCTCGCGCGCCGCCGTCGACAGTGGCTATGCCCCGAACGACTGGCAGGTCGGCCAGACCGGCAAGGTGGTTGCGCCTGAGCTCTACGTTGCCGTCGGCATCTCCGGTGCGATCCAGCACCTTGCCGGCATGAAGGACTCGAAGATCATCGTCGCGATCAACAAGGACGAAGAGGCCCCGATCTTCCAGGTTGCCGATTACGGCCTCGTCGCAGACCTCTTCAACACCGTCCCCGAACTGATCGAAAAGCTCTGAGAAACGGTGCGCTGAAGCACACCCTACGAAATTCGAAAGGCCCGCCAGATCCGGCGGGCCCGGAGCCGCGTCAGGCTACGTCGAAAACTCGCGCCTGATCGCTGCGGTATGCGCACCAAGCTCCGGAACCGGGCTCTGGGTGATTTCATCGCGCAGGGGTGATGCCGTCACTCCGATGCTGCCGCCGGGTATGTCAATGTCGATCTTGCGAAGCGCGGGATGTGACGACAGGTCGACCATCGTCGAGACATTGGCCCAGGGCAGGCGATGGGCCTCAAGCCGCGCGATGGCATTGTTGCGGGTCAGCCCCTGGAAGACACCGTTGATGATGCCAAACAATTCGGGCGTATTGGCCACCCGGTCGGCATTCGATGCGAACCGGGCGTCCTCTACTAGTTCCGGCATTTCCAGAACGCCGGTGCAGAAGCGGACCCATTCATTATGCTGCTGGCAGACGATGACCACATCGCCGTCGCTGCAACGCACTTTGCCATAGGGCGCGATCACCGAATGCGCCAGCCCCATGCGCGGGGTTTCCCGGCTTGCATATTCGTAATGCAAGAGCGGCACGCACATCATGTCGGCCATGCTGTCGAACATGGCGATCTCGATCGCCTTGCCGCGCCCGGTGATCCCGCGTTCGATCAGGGCTTCGAGTATGGCCGAATAGGCATTCTGGCCGGTTGTGATATCCGCCATCGAGACACCGACCTTGACCGCGTCCTCTTCTGTGCCGGTGACGGCGCATATGCCGCTTTCAGCCTGGATCAGCATGTCATAGGCCAGACGTTTGGCGTAGTCCGTGTCCTGGCCATAGCCGAAGATATCGACGCAGATCAGGTTCGGGTACTTCATGACCAGTTCGCGCGCGTCGAGATCAAGCCGCGCCGCCGCGCCTGGCGCGATATTGCGAACGAATACATCGGCGCGGGCTACCATCCGTTCCAACAAAGCGCGGTCTTCGGCTTCCTTGATATTCAGCTCGCAGCTTTCCTTGCCGCGGTTGAGCCATGCGAAATAGGCGCTGGTGCCCTTGGCAACACTGTCATAATGGCGCGCGGTCTCCCCGCCCGGGCGTTCGATCTTGATGACCCGCGCCCCGGCATCAGCCAGCCGCAAGCTACACATCGGGCCGGCAACCGCCTGTTCCAACGCAATGACAACAAGCCCATCCAATGGCAACACTTTGCTTTCTCCTTGTTCTGTCAAACAACACTGCAACGGCGCAATTGACCGCACATTGATCTATTGATATGAATGTCCGGACAAATGGTCCAGCTCAACGAGTAAGATACCGATGAAAAAAATCTCCGAGAACCGTTATCGCGCCGAGGTTGGCCAGTATTTCGAGGATTTCACGGTCGGGGATGTTTACGAACACCGCCCGGGTCGCACTGTGACCGAGGCAGACAATATCCAGTTTTCGCTGCTGACGATGAACCCCCACCCTGCACATTGCGATGCGCATTACGCGGCACAAACCGAGTTTGGCAAACCACTGGTCAATTCGACGCTGACGCTTGCTATTGTTGCCGGAATGTCAGTGCAGGAAATCTCGGGCAAGGCTGTGGCCAATCTCGGCTGGGAAAAGATTGATCTGACGGCTCCGGTCTTTCCCGGCGACACGCTTTATGCCGAATCCGAAGTGCTGGAGCTGCGGCCGTCCAAGTCGCGCCCGGGTCAAGGTATCGTGACCGTACGCACCACCGGTCGCAAACAGGACGGCACCGTCTTTCTGACCTTCGTTCGCAGCGCTCTGGTGCATTCCCGGGCTTCAGCGGCTGAAATGGACACCGGCTACTGACACCCGCCCGGCGCGCCAACTGACCCACGGAATACAGGAGCAAAAGCAATGAAGCATTTAGCGGTACAGGAAGCGATTGCGCCGGTTCTGGCCCGATTTGTCTCGGGGCTTGGGCATGACGACATCCCCGAAGAGATCCGCGCGCGGGCGCGTCATCTAATCCTGGATGCGACCGGTATTGCACTTGCCTCGACGCGGTATGATTTTGCCCACCGAACGCTGAACGCACTAAGTTCCCTGGGGGCGGGTACGGAGCCCGTCATCGGGATGGGCGTCGGGCTGCCCCTGAGGGACGCGGTGATGATGAACGGCCTTCTGGTGCACGGGCTGGACTATGACGATACCCATGTTGCCGGCGTGATCCATGCAACAGCTGCAGCCTTTCCCACAGCCTTGGGGATTGCCGCCGTCAGCCGGGCCAGTGGCCGTGATCTGCTAAACGCCTATATCGCCGGGATGGAGGTTGCGACCCGGCTGGGGTCGGTGGCAAAGGGGGGGTTTCATCAGGTCGGATTTCACCCTACTGGCATGATCGGGGTCTTTGCCTGCGCGCTTATTGCCGCGCGGCTGAACGGACAGAGTGCCGCCCAGATGGAAGATGCCCAGGGGATCGCCTTATCGATGGCCTCGGGCAGTATGGAATTTCTGCAGGACGGTGCCTGGACCAAACGGATGCATCCAGGTTGGGCCGGGGCGGGCGGGATCACCGCAGCCAGCATGGCGGGCGCGGGTTTCAAGGGGCCAAAGGCCGTCTACGAGGGCCGGTTTGGCCTGTTTTCTTCTTATCTGCACAAGGCCGAGCAGGCGGAAATGGATCTGTCGCTGGCGACCGCCGGTCTGGGCGAGAAATGGGAGATCGAAAACGTCGCGGTCAAGCCGATCCCCGCCTGCCATTTCACCCATGCCTGCGCCGATGCTGCGGTGGCGCTGGCCACCAAGCATGGGGTGGCACCACAGGACATCACCGAAATTCAGGCCCTTGTCCCCGCCGGGGTGCACAAGACCGTCTGCGAACCGATCGAGACCAAACGCCGTCCGCAGAATTCCTATGACGCGCAATTTTCGATCCCCTGGGCGGTGGCCTCCGGGCTGGCGCGCGGGCGCTTCGGGCTGGCGGAGCTGACCGATGAGGCGCTGAACGATCTCGGGCTTCTGGCGCTGGCGGACAAGGTCATTTGCCTGAACTACACCGATGCACCGTTTCCGAAATACTATTCCGGCGAGGTTGTGCTCAAGCTGACTGACGGCCGGACCCTGACACACCGCGAAGAGGTCAACCGGGGCAACCCCGACCGCCCGCTGACCAATGACGAGATCGCCGCGAAATTCTGCGAAAACGCCGCGACGGCGGTATCGGAGGCCCGCGCCGAGGAAATTCTCAACGCGGTTCTGGGGCTGGATACGCAACCGGACGCGAGCGTCTTTGCCGCGGTTCTGGCAAATTTGCCCGCCCGCAAGGATTGATTCATGACCGACAACAACGATCAGATAATCCTCGATGCCCTCGACAAATTCCTGAAGGCTGACGTCGATCCGTATGCCCATGACCTCGAAGCGCGCGACGCCTATCCGCACGAGATCGTCGCAGGCATGAAGGAAATGGGCCTGTTTGGCTGCATCATCGACGAGGAATATGGCGGCCTGGGCCTGTCTGCCAGTACCTATGCCCGGATCGTCGCACGTATCACGCAAAGCTGGATGTCGCTGTCGGGGATCGTCAACAGCCATCTCATCATGGCCTCGGCTGTCCAACGTCACGGCACGGTCGAGCAAAAGGAGCGGTTCCTGCCGCGCTTTGCCACCGGAGAGCTGCGCGGCGGCGTCGGGCTGACCGAGCCGGATTGCGGCACCGATCTGCAGGCGATCCGCACGACGGCCCGGCGTGACGGCAACGACTATGTGGTCAATGGTGCCAAAACCTGGATCACCAATTCCGGCGAGGGCAATTGCCTGGCGCTGCTGGTCAAGACCGACACGGCGGCTGAGCCGCCCCACAAGGGCATGAGCCTGTTCATCGCCGAAAAGGGGCCGGGGTTCAACGTCACCCGCAAGCTTGAAAAGCTTGGCTATCGCGGCATCGACACCTGCGAGCTGCATTTCGAAAATTATCGTGTGCCGCCCGAAAACCTGATCGGCGGGGCTGAGGGCAGGGGGCTTCATCAAATCCTGTCGGGGCTGGAGCTTGGGCGCATCAACGTGGCCGCGCGCGGCGTCGGTCTGGCGCAGGCGGGGCTTGATCTGGCCGTGGCCTATGCACAGACGCGCAAGACCTTCGGCAAACCGATCTGTGAACATCAGGCGATCCAGCTCAAACTGGCTGAAATGGCCACCCGCGCCGAGGCTGGGCGATTGCTGACCGAAAGCGCCGCGGAAGCCTATGACCGGGGCCAGCGGTGCGACATGGAAGCCGGCATGGCCAAATATGCCGCGACCGAGGCGGCGCAGGCCAACGCGCTCGATTGCATGCGCATCCACGGCGCCTATGGCTATTCGAAAGAGTTCGATGTCGAACGGCTTTACCGCGACGCGCCGCTTCTGCTGATTGGCGAGGGCACCAACGAATTACAGCGGATCATCATCGCCCGGCAACTTGTCGAAAGAAACCTGGTATGAGCCGGGGCGCGCTTTCCGAAAAACCGCGCTATGCACAGGTCGCTCAGGCGTTGATCGAGGATATCGAGGCCGGCCGCTATCCTGTCGGGGGTCTGTTGCCGACCGAGCAGAAATTATGCACCCAGTTCGACATTTCGCGCCACACCGCGCGCGAGGCGATCCGGCGTCTGCAAGCGCTGGGGCTTGTGACGCGAAAGCCCGGTGTCGGGACAAGGGTCCGTGCCGATCAGGTCGAACAACGCTATGTGCAGGTCGGTGACTCGGTTTCCAGCCTGTACGAATATGCGCGCGACGTGACATTCAGCCTGGGCAAACGCGAGGACATTGCCGCTGAGGGCGAAATTGCCGCGCTTCTCGGTTCGGCGTCCGGGCAGGTCTGGACCAGGGTGCAGGGGCTGCGTGCAAGGCAGGCGGCGGAACCGCCGATTGCCATGACCGACATTTATATCGCGCGCAGCTTTCGCGGAATCTCGGAAGGGATCGAAGCTGCCCACTTGCCGGTCTGGTCACTGATAGAAAGGCGCTATGGCGTTTCACCGGCCGAGGTGCGCCAGCAAATCGGAGCAGTGGTACTGGACGATACGCAGGCCGAATTGCTACATGCCAGCCCCGGCGATCCGGCGTTGCGGATCACCCGCCACTACGCGACGGGCGCGGGCGAGACCTATCTTGTGGCGGTCAACCTTTATCCGGCGGATCGTTTTACCTATGCCAACACCCTGCGGCTTGAAGCTCCGGCTTCGCCCAGGCGATCAGAATAAGGAGCGCGGAACGAGGATGGAACGCACCTGTCTTTTTGTGCCGGGCGATCGGCTGGATCGGTTTGACAAGGCCGCCCAAAGCGGCGCGCATGCCGTAGTGATCGACCTCGAAGATGCGGTCCAGCCCGAGGCCAAGGACAAGGCGCGCGCCGCGCTCGCCGGCTGGCTTGGCCGGGGCCCGGACGCGGCGGCGAGCATTTGGGTGCGCATAAACGGCATCGGAACCGAGTGGCATGACGCCGATCTGGCGGTTCTTGCCGATCCCAGGGTCGATGTGGTGATGCTGCCCAAGGCCGAGGAAGAGGCGAGCCTTGCCGCATTCCTCGCGGCGCTGCCGCGCGCGCTGCCGACAATTGCCCTGATCGAAACCGCCCTTGGGCTGCGCAATGTCGAAAGCATTTCCTCCATGCCCGGCGTGGCGCGGCTGGGGTTCGGATCAGTGGATTTCCAGCTTGATACTGGCATCGAGAACGAAGACGAAGGGCTGCTTTATGCCCGCTCGGAGATCGTCATTGCCTCAGCCCTTGCGCGATTGCCAGCGCCTCTTGATGGCGTCAGCGTCGCTTTGGACGACGAAGCAGGGCTGAAACGGGATACCGCCCGCGCGCGGGGGATGGGGTTTGGCGGCAAGATGTGCATCCATCCCCGACAGGTCGAGGCGGTCAATCAAGGTTTTGCCCCCACCGCGCAGGAGCTGGATTGGGCGCGCCGAGTTGTAAAGGCGGCGGGCGCTGGCGGCGCGCTAGGTGCCGTCAGGCTTGACGGACGGATGATCGACGCGCCGGTGGTCGCGCGCGCGCGAAGGATGTTGGAGGCGAACCCTTGACGGAAATTAGGACATTTGCCGATGAACTGGTTCCGCTGAAGCAGGCGCTTGAACTGGAAGGACGAAGCCTGCTGGATCTGGGCTGCGGCACCGGCGGGCTTTGTCGGCGGATTGCGTCCGAGACCGGGGCCGCGTCTGTCACCGGCATTGATGCCCATACGGATCAGATCGCGCGGGCGCGCGAGAAGAGCGATGCACGGGTGTCGTTTCATGTCGGTCGGGCCGAGGCATTGCCACTGGAAACCGCAAGTATGGACGTGGCGGTCCTGATGAAATCGCTGCATCACGTGCCGATCCCATCCATGGGCGCGGCTCTGTCCGAGCTTGCGCGGGTGCTGGTGCCCGGTGGCCAAGCCTATATCTGCGAACCGGCATATGAAGGCAACTTCAACGACATTATGCGCATCTTCCACGATGAGGGCCCCGAGCGCGTGGCGGCCCTGACGGCGATTGAGCAGGCCATTGACACGAGGGTGTTCGCGCTGGCCGACCGGTTCGACTATCTGCGCCCGCTGGCCTTTCGCGATCTTGAAGATTTCCGGTCACGGATGATGAACCTACCATGGCTGAAGTCCGGGCTCACGCCTGCTGTCGAGGCCGAGGTCGCCTGCCAATGGGCGTTGCACGCGCGCCCTGACGCACCTGTCGATTTCGAAAGCCGGATGCTGGTTTTCGTGCTGCAAAAATCCAGGGCCTGACCGGCACCGGCTTTGTTGCACAAATCCGGGTCTGAGCGCAGTTCCCCTTTCCCCAGACGGACTTATCCTACTGGCTCTGTGACAGGTATGCCAAGTGTGGTGTATCGGTTGAGCACCGCGATGCGGATCTGGACCTCTGCGACCTGGCGGTCGAAGACCTGCGCCATCAAGGATTGTCCCAGTCGTTTCACACAATGCATCTTTGTCTCGACGCGGCTCCTGCGGTGATATCCGCTCCACCGCTTCCAGATGGTTCGACCGAGATAGCGCGAGGCATTGACCGCATCGTTCCGAGCGACAGCTCCGGCTGTGTTGGGTTTCCACGGTTTGGCGTTTTTGCGCGGTGGTATGACGGCATGAGCACCGGGGGCGGCAATGGCGTCATGGCATTTGCGTGTGTCGTATGCCCCGTCTGCAGTCACTGACCCAACGTCCTGATCGGGTGGGATTTGGTTCGGTAGCTCGGGCAGCATTGGTGCATCGCCAACGTTGCTGGTGGTGACCTCGACGGCCCGGACCTCCAGTGTTTCCTCGTCGATCCCGATATGTATCTTGCGCCATATCCGGCGCTTCGGGCCGCCGTGTTTGCGCGCGTTCCATTCCCCTTCGCCTTCCGATTTGATGCCGGTGCTGTCGATCAGAAGGTTCGGCGGGCCTTTCGATCCACGGTATGGAATGTTGACAGCCAAGGTCTTCTGGCGGCGCGACAGCGTGCTGAAGTCGGGCACCGTCCAGTCGAGGCCAACCAGTCGCAGCTGCACTTCATCGAACGGGCGGAGGTCGTGCATCTGCTGGGCCCGCCGGGCACCGGCAAATTCCATCTCGCGACCGCTCTGGGCGTCGAGGCCGTCCGGGCCGGCAAACGGGTCTACCGTGCCACCCTGGCCAAGATCATCGACGCTCTCAGCCGCGCCGAGCGCGACGGACGCCTGCCAGAGAAGCTGCGCTTCTTCAGCCGCAACAGCCTGCTGATTGTTGACGAAATCGGTTACCTGCCCATCACGCCCGGTGGCGCGAACCTGTTCTTCCAACTGGTCAACCATCGCTACGAGAAAGGCGCGATGATCCTGACCTCGAACAGGGGCTTTGCCGAATGGGGCGAGGTGTTTGGGGACCCGGTCGTCGCGACCGCGCTGCTCGACCGTCTCCTGCATCATGCCATAGTCGTCCACATCGAGGGCGCAAGCTACCGGCTGCGGGCGCATGCCGACCTCATGCCCGAGCACACCCGTGCTCATGCAAAGATCGTGCCTCCACCGCAGCCGAAACGACGCGGACGACCGCCAAAAAACGGGAGGATCGATCAAGTCCACGGCTGATCACCGGCGCCGGAAACTGGGGAATTTTACTTCAGCACTTCTGGGAAAACTTCAGTCGGCGTTGACACCGAGCACCTGGAGAAGATTATTGTCGAAAATACTGCCGGTCAGCGGATCGCTCTGGCCGAACTTGTGAACGTTGTGCCGGGGCTGCGTGACCGGCCGATTTTGCACAAGGACAATGAACGCGTGACCTTTGTGGGCGGCGAACTTGCACGCACTTCGCAGATTTACACAATCGCCGATCTGGACGCCAAGCTGGACGGAATGGAGATCGGCAACGGCACTTTGCTGGAAACCCGAAATCTCTCGCTGGCCAGCACCGCCCCGGAAACTGTTGGAACATACCAACTGCTGTGGAACGGCGAAATCCGCCTGATGCTGGATA
>Ga0209578_10000298_pt1 | contig 72947 bp, 63 predicted proteins | sample tdAd472_FD_187127 | JGI IMG/M metagenome (GOLD analysis project Ga0209578, IMG submission 187127) | Marine sediment microbial communities from the Atlantic coast under amendment with organic carbon and nitrate - tdAd47.2 (SPAdes)... | ecosystem: Environmental > Aquatic > Marine > Coastal >...
TCCGGCACCGGGCAGGTCCCGCCAGAAGCGCCAGAACGTCGGCTGCCGTTGATCGGCCTCGGTCGGGGGACCATAAGCATTGGTCGCGATCAGCCGGGTATCCATCCAGCCGTGCAGCAAGTTAACGGTGGAGCCCTTGCCCGCACCGTCAACACCCGCGAAGTCGGTCATAACGCTGAAGTCAGCCGTGCGACTGAGCATCACCTGGGCCTCGAGCAGCTGCCTTCGGATATCCGGGGCACGCGCCTTGTACTGCGTCTTAGATACGGTCTGCCCGAGTTCGGCCGCCCTGAACATCGCTTGTTATTGTCATCTCGTCCCTAATCGCGACACAGTCTAACGCTACTGAGCTTCTTCGGCCATCCTCTCCGTTAGCTGGGAATCCTACAGGAATTTCGCCAGCTGATGCCTGTGAGCAGCGCATATTCGGGACGCTGAGAACGCCTCAGGATTTGCTACAGTCGTCTCAACTCGTACTCGTGCCAGGCTTCGAGTGAGGCGATCTTGCGCTTACGGATGACCTGTAATTTTCGCAGGAAGGTCTTGCGGGCGATGTCATCGAGGCGTGTTGGCAGTAATCCATAGAGCCAGGGCAGATCATGACCGATGCTGTTCTCCAGGCTCCGTATATGTGTCTCGAGAATTGCGTACGGACTCTCTGCAGATACTTCCCCGTCTGCCGGCACAATTTTTGTGCTGCCATCCTTGCCGTAAATGATCTGCACTTCGCTGAGTGCCTGATTCACTTTATCGAGCTTGAAGTTCTTCCCGCCAAGAAAGGCGCGCAGCGCCCTGCGCACGCCCCAACGAATCGATGAATCAATGAGAACATCAGACTGGGGCGGTGGCTCACGCTCGCAACTCAACGGCGCCAGGTCCCTCGGATCGTGCATAGCGCTATTGCGATCCTCGAGGTCCGTTTGCGGGATGCCGCGCTTATCCAGGTCCGGCCGGTAGCCCTCAAACACTTCGAAACGTTCGGTAAGTCGGATCGGGTCTATGATGTAACAATCCGGCGTGCCGCCCGCAAACGGTCCGCGTAATCCGCGGCCTATCATCTGCCAGAACAGGTTCTTGCTGAACGTGAGTCGCGCAAGCACCACGCAACGTACTTTGGGGTCGTCAAATCCCGTGGTCAGCATGCCGACATTGACCATCACACAGGGATCATGACCTCGATCGAGAAATTCCTGAATCTGAACCTCCGGACGCACGACTTCGTCATCTATGTCGCCCTCAAGCTCCGCGATCTCCCGGTCCTCCATGCGACTGTGTACGAGTGTGACCAGGCCCTCGCCGACACGCTTGTTACGTCGCAGCCGGTCAACGACATAGTTGGCAGCCTCTACCGACGCACAGAACAACATTGTTTTGCCCATCTCCGGCAATCGCCGCGCAATTCGGTCTGCAAGAAAATCGAGAATATCCGGATGCGTCATCACCTTACGGTTAAACATCAGTGAGAATTCATGCGCCCATTGTTTTTCTGAATAATCGCCGCGACGCAGCGTGTCCTCGGGCATCACTTCATCGATGATGCGTGATACGAGCCGCTCGGGGATATCGAAAAAACCGGATTTCTGAAGCGACAGATTGATCGGGCAGAGAATCTTTAGGTCTGTCAGCGCCTGCGTACTCTCACTGTGGTGAACAAGCACGTCCCAGTCTTTCTTGGTGGCTGTGCCTTCCCGGACCGGGAAGATACAGTCCTGTAGCAGATCATGAGCGTCAGTCGCCGTGGGCATCGGCGTTGCGCTGAGGCCGATGACCGTGAAGCGCTCGTCGGCGCTGCCCGACGACAACACCTTATCGTCGAACTTTTTCCACGCACGCTGCAAACCCTTTGCGCCGAGTTCGTGACATTCGTCGTAGATCAAAGTGATGTTGCGTGCGGCGCCCGAACCTTTGCGTGCCGTCAGCGCTGTTCGCAGTGGATCCCCGACGGTGCGGCCGTCTGCCGCCCGCGCGAGCCACTTGGTCAGGGTATCACGCGTTACGAAAACAACGTCTGTCTCATCAAACAGCGTCTCCTCCTGCACATGGTCGAAACCAGCCCAGCGCATCGCCAGCTCACGGTCGAGGCGGCCCAGCATTTCCACCAGGCGTATGACGGACTGGCGCAACAGGCTGACGCCGCCAGTCGCCCAAATGACCCGGTCTTGCGACTGCTCCAGGCATTGTGCCGCGATCTCGATACCCACGCGGGTTTTGCCGGAGCCTGTCGGCAGGTGGATGATGCCGGAGGCGAAATTATTCTGCGACAGGCGCGCCATCGCTTCCGCCTGATGCTTAAGCATTGGTTGTGGATCGCCTGTGTTGACGCGGGGCAATGACCACAAGGGACCCTTTACGCGTTTCTCCGAAGCCGATCTCAGGTCTTGCAGCAGCTCCGATGTGACGTCCGATACCGTGGCATGTACGCAGGGCTTTGCCGACGCCAACGATGAGCGCGACGTCGCCTTTTGTTTCGCCGGCGCGACTTTACCGGCGTGACGCCGCCCGCGCACGGGTTTCGTTTGCCGCGGCTGTGGAGAGGTTTGGCGCACGCCAAACCGGAACCAGCTCAGTACGATGTCGAAGAGTGAATTCACGTCAAATGCGTCACGGCCGGGCCGGCTCGCATAGTGAGACACTTAGAGCTATCTGCGAGAGAATTAATGATGTCACCGGGATGTATTTGTCCCGGAATCAACGCACTAGGCAATATCAATCGACCTGTCCTTTTCGACAATTGACGCCGGAGAATACAGCAGTGCATATTTTGCGTCGAAGACACACTACGCAGTTTTGCACAGGTCCAAGGGCTTCTTATCCATCACCCCCAATCGAGTAAACGAAAAAGAGGCCACAAGGGCCTCTTTCTGTTTGCTGGCGGTGGAGGGAGTCCTTCGCGGAAGTTGCTCTGTGATATTTCTGCAAAAAATACAGCAACTTGAACGGAGATCGACGATCGACGACCGGCAACGCCACTACAATCACGTCAGACCGCACCGTTCACTGGGCAGAAAACAGCCCGCTGTGTTCGCCAAGGAAGCAGCCTGATATGCGCATTTTCCCATATACCCACATGCGCTAATTCCGGGGTACGGTCAAGTTACTGCCAGAGGGTTTGGAAACGTGGCCCATACAACACTAAGAACAAGTTACTCCGCTCTGACCGACAGGCTGAACCGTTTTCCACAGGGCGCTCCTCCTTCCGATCTCCTGTTCAAGATCTTGTCGATGCTGTTCAGTGAGGAAGAAGCTGGCCTGGTTTCACTGATGCCGATCAAACCGTTTACCGCAGAAAAAGCCAGCCGTATTTGGAAGAAAAGTCTCACCGAAACGCAGAACATACTGGATGAGTTGGCCGACAGAGCCATTCTCGTTGATTTCGAGCAGAACGGCGAGACAGTTTACGCACTGCCGCCACCGATGGCCGGTTTCTTTGAGTTCTCGCTGATGCGTGTCCGCGATGATATTGATCAAAAAGTATTAAGCGAGCTTTTTCATGAGTATATGAATGTAGAGGAGGATTTTATCCGGGAGTTGTTTACGCGTGGTGAAACGCAGTTGGGGCGAGCCTTCGTACAGGAACTCGCTTTGTCCGATGAAAATGCACTGCATGTGCTGGATTACGAACGGGCCAGCGAAGTGATTGAAACAGCAAGCCATATTGGTGTGGGACGCTGTTACTGCCGGCACAAAATGGAACATATGGGCAAGGCCTGTTCTGCACCACAGGATATTTGCATGACCTTCAACACCACCGCGTCCTCGCTTACAAGACACGGTGTTGCGCGTGAGATCGACAAAGAGGAATGTCGCGACTTGTTGCAAGAGGCCTATGACAACAACCTGGTGCAGTTCGGCGAGAATGTACGCGAGAGTGTCAATTTTATTTGTAATTGCTGTGGCTGCTGTTGTGAGGCAATGATCGCCGCACGCCGTTTTGCGATTCTCAACCCTGTGCACACGACGAACTTTATCCCGGTAATAGACGAGGAAACCTGCAATGGCTGCGGCAAATGCGTCAATGTCTGCCCGGTCGAAGCGATGACCCTGGTTTCAGCCCATGATCCGGAAAAGCCCAAGATGAAAATAGCCCGATTGAACGGTGAGCTTTGTCTGGGTTGCGGCGTGTGTATACGCAGCTGTAACAAACACGATAGTTTGTCTTTGGAGTCGCGTCCGAAGCGAGTACTTACGCCATTGAACGGAACACACCGGGCAGTGGTCATGGCCATTGAACGCGGCAAATTACAAAACCTGATTTTCGATAATCAGGTCTTGTGGAGCCACCGCGCCATGGCTGGGGTATTGGGTGTGATCTTGAAGTTGCCGCCGATTAAGCAGGTTTTGGCAAGTGAACAGCTCAAATCCCGCTACCTGGAAACGCTAATAAGATATACAAAGCATTAGACAGCGCCGACGCCAACAGCACTTGGCCGCCACAAGCCTGAACCGCGAGCTACGGGTGAATAATCTCACCAGTATTGCCATCCAGTTTCACGATGAATACGTCGAACCCGCCCTGATTCGTGGTTGCGCCGATCGCGCCACCATCGCTGTTAATCAGAATAAACACAGATCCACTGGCATCGACCACGGGCTGTGAGCCTTCGTTAATTGCGTCTGTCGTACCATCATCCTGGACCCCCGACAGCACGCTTTCCCAAACGAAATCACCGACGCTATCGAACTTGGTGAGGCCGACGTCGACGTTCGCCCCGGCGCTGAGGACCGTTTCAGCACTACCCTGCACGATTGAACTGCCGTCAGCCGCAAGTACGCCTTTGAACCCGTACCGATCTTCGTCTGTCACATTCCTGGCTGTGGCCCAGATTTCGTTGCCCGACGTGTCCAGTTCAGCCACGACCAGTCCGCGGGTGCCGTCGGGTAACCCATGGTTGCCGAGCACGCGCAAGTTTCCGGCCGTTGTCAGGTGAACATCACGCAAGAGTGCCGGGGCCGTATTTATCGGGAATGCACTGGTTACCAGTGGATCTAGCCGGGAGAGAATCGTTCCATCGACGCCGTCGAAGCTCGCAAGCATCGTCGACCAAGTAAAGACGCCAGCAACCGTTTTGCGAACGTCCAGGTTCATGTATATCGTTTCAGTTGCGTCCACCGCAAGACCGCGCGGGAATACGAAATAGGAATCGTATGGTGGGTTGTTCAACAATGGATCCACCGCGTCAGCGTCAGCGGCACCGAGCAGTTTTGTCCAGGCGATCGTGCCATCCGGCGTGATCCTGAGAAGCCGCCCGTAAGACTCCACCATGTCAAAGGCATTAACGTATACGTTTCCATTCGGCGAGATCGCCAAGCGGTAAAATTGTCTTATCGTGTTTGCCGTGGGAATTGACACGTCCCAGAGCAAATCGCCGTTGGCATCAAATTTGACGACGAGATTGTCAACTATCGCGTACTGATCGAGTATCGCATCGTATTGGCGCTCAATAACGGTCAGATACAGACTGCCGTCGCTTTGCCGCTCAAGCTGATACGGGAACTCGTCATTCGCGGTCCCATATTGCTTTTGCCAGAGAACGGTGCCTGCCTTATCGACCTTGGCCAGCACGACGTCCCGCTCCCCGCTGGATACAGAGCCCGGCACGGCTCCCGTCGTCGTGTAAGCGACGTAGAGATTCATTTGCTCATCAATCTGCAGCCCGTACAGCATGTCCTCATCCTCTGCCGTGCCGAGATTGACGGTTCCGAGCCACTCATTGACTGACAACGTAACGGTGGCCGGCGTCGAGTTCGCAAATCCATCGTTCGTCTGGTACGCAAAACTATCCATACCTTCGAAATTCGCTGTCGCGTTGTAGGTAAAACTGCCGGTTGTAGCGTCAAGAACGACCGTGCCATTCACGGGCTGAGTCGCAATAACAAACGTTAAGGGGTCCGCGTCCTGGTCCGTCCCGACCAGCGTACCGGTAGCCGGCAGGCTGGTAGCGGCTCGCATCGACTGGTCCTGAGCAGCCGGTTTACGATTCACCACAATGGATACGGCCGCCTCCGCGGAATTGTCGTTGCCGTCGTTGACCCGGTAACGAAACAGGTCCGGGCCGAAAGCCGCAGCGAGCGGCGTGAATCGAAATGCGCCGGTAGTAGCATCCAGAATTTCGACAGTGCCCATCGTCGGAAGCGCGGTAATCGAGTAAGTCAGCGCATCGCCGTCTGCATCCTGACCGCTCAGGGCTGCATCGAGCGGCTCGTCTACGTTGGTCTTTACAGAAACGTCAAACGCGACCGGAACGCTGTTGACCGGAGGTGGGGGCGGTGCGACAGGCGGGGCTGCCGGCGCTGATGTTGAGCCACTGCCACCGCAGGCAGCAAGCACGAGTGAAAAAATGGTAAGCAATACGAAAGTAAGTAGTCGCATCGTGGTTTCCCTATTAGAGCAATCGAAAGGACGGGGCTTGATTGCTCTCCCACCCGCGTAATTGGCGCTTTATCTGCAACGCCTGGAGCGTTTGCAGCGGTGACAGTATCTAATCAAGAAAATTAGTAAATGCGACTGGTTCTCGTTTTGACCGATTGCTCCAGTACGATATCGCAATAGAGACCGGCGGCGTGTCTGATGGAATTCGAAGAACCAATAGACCAGAACAATTGTTTGGTGGAGAGGGGGGATGGCCGCTTCGCGATTGCTTGAGTCGAACTGGATTCTCATCCGCAACCACACACCGCCAGAAATGAAAAAGGCCCCGCAAGGGGGCCTTTTGATTTCTGGCGGAGCGGCAAGTCCTGTGCGGAAGCTGCTCTGTGCGATTTCTGCGACAATACAGCACCCATTGATCGGAGAAATTTGTGATGGCGCCAAACCGCGATTCATCTGGTCCAGCCTCGCCATCAGCCCGTGCATGCATCGGCATGGTGGCACTGGTTTTCGTCGCAGTGGCTCTCGCTGCTTGCGACAGCGCAGAAACAACTGACGTAAATCCGCGAAGGTTTGTCGTCGTTGACTTGCCGCCCTTGACTACGGATCGCGCCAGTACAGGGGGCGTATCGTTTACTGACTTTGACGGCGACGGCGACGCTGACCTTTTCATCACGAATGGTTACGACGTCTCGTCGCCGGATCCGTCCCCACAGACAAATCGCTTTTACGAAAATACCCAGGGGCGCTACGTGGCACGCGACATCGACGGCCTTACAGACCTGGACGGATTCTCATCGGGAAGCGCCTGGGCAGACTTCGACAACGATGGGGACCTGGACACGTTTATCGCCAACCAGCGCGACCAGCAGAACGCGATGTTGCTTCGGGACACGGCGGAAGACGGCTCCATTCGCTTCATCAGTCACTCTGCAGACATGCTGGCCGATGATAAAGGCTGGTCGTATTCGGTCGCCGCTGCGGATGCCGACAATGACGGGTTCGTGGACATTTACGTTTCCAATGGCGGGCTGTCTCACCAGGGCGTGAACTTCCTGTACCGCAATGTCGGGGGTAAGCAGCTGTCACGGGTTCAGAACACCGATGCCGTCCACAGTGCGCACGCCAGCGGCGGCGCTTCATGGTCCGATTATGACGGTGATGGCGACCAGGACCTGGTTGTCGCGAACCGTCCGACTGCTGATACGGATGGCTTCAAGCTTTCTCTCTATCGGAACGACGGTGATCTGCAATTCACGCGCATGGACGATAGCGCCCTGCCGGCCGACGCAACATTCCCGATGTCCGTCGCCTGGGGCGATGTTGACAACGATGGCGACCTGGACTTGTACGCTGGCAGCCTCTACGGCATGGCCAACAGTCTTTATGAAAACCTGGGAGACGGTAGATTCGGGATCATGGATGGCGGACGAGCGACGTCGGACGGCACATCCAGCTACGCCGTTGCCTTCGGCGACCTCGACAATGATGCCGACCTCGACCTCGTGGTCGCGAACTGGGGAGGCACCAGCGAATTCTACCTGAATGACGGTGCCGGGTACTTTGAGCAGACTGGGGCCGCGGTTTTCGAGCGCTCGATACACTTTGCCTCGAGCGTGGCGACCGGTGATTACGACAGTGACGGCGACCTCGATATCCTGATCGGTAACTGGCCGAACCAGCCGGGAGAGGGTGAGGAAAATGTCCTTATTGAAAACCGCTATGCAGAGGGCAACTGGCTGAAAGTGGCGCTCGAAGGCGTTAGCTCGAACCGATCTGCGATCGGCGCACGAATAACCGTCGCGATCACGCAAGTCGACACCACCCGGTTACAAACTCGTGAGGTCAGCACCCACTCGGGCTGGCGCAGCCAGGGCGAACTCACCCAGCACTTCGGCCTGGGGACCGCAACCGCGGTCTCGAAGGTTGTGATCAACTGGCCGTCAGGCAATGAACAGACGATCGTCGAGCCTGCGATAAACCAGGTGCTGACCGTACGCGAAGGCGGCTAGAGTGGGATGGGCGCTGCGCGCCCGGGCAGGCGGCTGCGCCGCGGCGCCTGTCGAACAGGGTTCTCTTCCTCAATCGCACTCGGCCAGTAGAAAGAAAACGGCCCCGCAGGGGCCGTTTTCTTTCTACTGGCGGAGAGGGTGGGATTCGAACCCACGGTACGGGTAAACCGTACACCTGATTTCGAGTCAGGCCCATTCGACCACTCTGGCACCTCTCCACAATTCGATAAACTTTTCTCGCTTTCCAATCCGCCGAGTCAGGCCCATTGACTCGGTGCATCCCGCACCTCGCCCTGCGGGCGCCTCCGGCGTCCAAAATCGCTCCCGGCGATTTTGTCGACCACTCTGGCACCTCTCCGATACCCGAAAAAAATTTTAAGGTTCGCTCAAACTTGTCGAGTCAGACCCGTTTGCGGGGCCACGGATTGTACGCAGGTGTCGTAAAATTTAACAGTCTGCGGGGAAACCACTGAAATCTGCTTGCCTCTGAGGTAGCCTTGTTGTCGCTGGCTACCAGACCGAAACGCGATCCGGGGAGAGACCACCCGGTACTACGGTCAAAAGATAATACGATGCAACACGGAGAAGGTATTTGCGCCTGTTGCTCTACATAACACTGGCAGCATTGATCGGCACTTGTTCGTCGCCCCCACCGCTCCTTGATCAGGTGCTCGAAACCGGCGAATTGCGCGTCGTCACGCGCGACAGTCCCGTTTCCTATGTCATAGGTCCGGAAGGTCCATCCGGACCGGAGTTCGATCTCGTCGCCGCCTTCGCGGGGGAACTCGGCGTCAACCTAGTTATCGAAACCGTCGACAGCGTTTCAGAAATTCTGCCGCATGTCATCGCCGGCCACTCACACATGGCGGCCGCAGGCCTGTCGGTCACCGACTCACGCCGTGAATTTCTCAATTTTGGCCACCCCTACGAAACGGTCAACATGCACCTCATCTACAAGCTGGGTACCGGCAAGCCGCGCAGCATCGATGATGCGATCGGCCGTTCGATCGAGGTCATGGCCGGCAGCAGTCATGCGGACATGCTGTTGTCGCTGCAACAACAGGGCTATACGGACCTGCAATGGTCCGAGAATGCCGATGCCGAGGTCACGGATCTGCTAGCCGAGGTCGCGAACGGCAATCTCGAGCTGACCGTCTCGGACAGCACCGAATTCGAAGTCCAGCGAAATTTCCATCCGGACCTGCGCGTTGCGCTAGACCTCAGATTGAACGATCCACTGGCCTGGGGGTTTCCGAAGGGCAAGGGAGACAGCCTGCTTGCGCGTGCTGATGAATTCCTGATCGGCGCAGACCGCCGCGGCTACCTGGCACGCGTTCATGACCGATACTACGGGCATACGAAGAAGTTCGACTACGTCGGCACGCGCAACTTTATACGTCACTACGAAAGCCGCCTGCCCCGTTACCGGCAAATGTTCGAGCAGGCTGGCGCGGATTGGGACGTCGATTGGCGGCTGCTTGCAGCCATCGGCTACCAGGAATCACACTGGCGTTCCGGCGCTGTATCTCCGACAGGCGTGCGCGGCATCATGATGCTCACCGAGGACACGGCAGATTACCTGGGCATCGACGACCGCGTCGATCCGAAGAACAGCATCTTTGGCGGTGCGCAGTACTACGCACGGCAAACCGAACGTGTTGCAGACAGTGTCGACGAGCCCGATCGCACCTGGATGGCACTTGCTGCCTACAACGTTGGCTTTAATCACATCAGGGACGCGCGACATATCACCGAAATGCAGGGCGGCAATCCGGATACCTGGGTCGACATCTCGAAGGCATTGCCGCTGCTATCTCAGCGCAAGTGGTATACGCAAGTGCCGTACGGCTATGCGCGAGGCTGGGAACCCGTCCTGTACGTCAACAATATTCGCAGCTACTACAACATCCTCAAATGGCTGACTGCGAACGAGGAGACGGAAGAGGCCGAGCCGAGCATTGATGGTTTGCCCGAGGTGGTCGAAGAGCCGGCGGAAATTACCGAAACCTGATCAACAGAAAAGGGGTCAGATTCCTTTTCCTTGAAAAAGGAATCTGACCCCTTTTCTTATCGACGTTTCGCAAAAAAGGCGCTCAGGACCTCGCCACATTCATCGGCGAGGACACCACCGTTCACCTCAAAGCTGTGATTGAACGCCGGGCTGTCCGTCAGGTCGATAGCACTGCCGGCGGCACCGGCCCTGGGGTCGTAGGCGCCGAAGACAAGACGCTCGATACGCGCCTGCACCAGCGCGCCCATGCACATCGTGCAGGGCTCAAGGGTGACATACAACGTAGCGTTGGTAAGGCGATGATTTTCGAGTGCATGGGCGGCGGCACGAAGTACGACGACCTCCGCGTGTGCACTTGGATCGTTGTCGCTGATTGTCCGATTTACACCACGAGCAATGATCTCGCCGTCAATGACGATGACTGCACCAACAGGAACCTCACCTGCCTGCGCGGCGATTCTCGCTTCGCCGATTGCCGCCCGCATGTGGCCGATATCGCTATCCGACCAAGCCGCCATCTACTCCCACTCGATCGTTGCCGGTGGCTTGCCGGAGATATCGTAAGTAACGCGTGAAATACCGTCGACTTCGTTGATGATGCGCAACGATACGTGCTCGAGAAATTCGTAAGGCAGGCGCGCCCAACGCGCTGTCATGAAATCGATCGTCTCGACCGCACGCAATGCGATCACGTATTCGTAGCGACGGCCGTCGCCCATGACGCCGACAGACTTGACCGGGAGGAAGACCGCGAAAGCCTGGCTGACCTGGTCGTACAGGTCGTGTTTTCTCAATTCATCGATAAAGATATCGTCAGCGATTTGCAACTTCTCGACGAACTCCGGCGTAACCTCACCGAGCACTCGCACACCCAGGCCCGGGCCCGGGAACGGGTGCCGGAACACCATCTCACGTGGCAGGCCGAGCTCGAGACCGATCTTTCGTACCTCGTCCTTGAACAGCTCACGCAGAGGTTCGACAAGTGACATCCGCATGTTTTCCGGCAGGCCGCCGACGTTGTGATGCGACTTTATGACGTGCGCCTTGCCGGTCGAAGCGCCAGCCGACTCGATGACGTCGGGATATATCGTGCCCTGCGCAAGCCATTCAATACCTTCGAGCTTGTGCGCTTCTTCGTCGAAGACAGCGATGAATTCTCCGCCGATAAGCTTGCGTTTCTCTTCGGGATCGCTGACGCCTTCGAGGGCGCTGAAGAACCGCTCGGCCACATTGACACGTATGACGTGCACGCCGAGATGATCGGCAAACGCGTCCATGACCTGGTCGCCCTCATGATGCCGCAAGAGACCGTGATCGACAAAAACGCAGGTTAACTGATCGCCGATCGCCTCATGCAGTAGCGCTGCAACGACAGAAGAGTCGACGCCTCCCGATAATCCCAGCAATACTTTGCCTTCGCCAACCTGCTCGCGAACCCGGGCGATGCTGTCTGCGACGATGTTGCCGGGCGTCCAGTCGCTCGGACAGCCACAAATATCGTGCACGAAGCGCTCCATGATGGCCTGACCCTGGAGGGTGTGTGTCACCTCGGGATGGAACTGGACGCCATAAAAATGACGCGAGCGATCTTCCATCGCGGCCAGCGGTGAGTTGCGGCTGGACGCGGTCGTCTCGAATCCGGGTGGCAGAGTATCGACACGGTCGCCGTGACTCATCCAGACCTTGAGCATCGACGGCCCACTCTCCGTATCGCTCAAACCACCGAGCAAACCCGAATCTCCAGGCTCGATCTCCGCATAACCGAATTCACGGTGCGCTGACGCCTCGACGCTACCGCCGAGTTCAGCTGCCATCGTTTGCATCCCGTAACAGATGCCGAGTACCGGCACACCAAGTTCGAACACTGTGTGCGAAACTCGTGGCGGCTCGTCGAGATTTACGGACTCCGGACCGCCCGACAGGATGACGCCCGATGGCTGGAATGCCCGGATCGCCTCGTCGTTCATGTCCCAGGGATGAATCTCGGAATACACGCCGCGCTCACGAACGCGGCGCGCGATCAGCTGCGTGTACTGACTGCCGAAATCGAGGATCAACAACCGGTGGGCGTGAATATCCTTGCGCGGAATCCTGGAAACAGTGGCAGGCTGGCTCATAGCTATCTGGTCAGTTCTCAACTAGTACGGTAGTTCGGTGCTTCTTTGGTAATCGTCACGTCGTGTACGTGACTCTCTTTCATGCCGGCGCTCGTGATGCGAACGAATTGCGGTTTCGTGCGCATATCCTCGATCGTGCCGCTACCCGTGTAACCCATCGCTGCGCGAATACCGCCAATCAGTTGGTGCACGATGGCGATCAAGCTGCCTTTGTAAGCAACGCGGCCTTCTATACCTTCCGGCACGAGCTTTTCCAGCTCTTCGGTGGTGTCCTGAAAGTACCGATCGGACGATCCGTGTGACTGCCCCATCGCGCCGATCGAACCCATGCCCCGGTAGGATTTGTAAGAGCGACCCTGGTACAACTCCACCTCGCCTGGCGACTCCTCGGTACCCGCGAACAGGCTACCGATCATCACCGAGTGCGCGCCCGCGACGAGGGCCTTCGCGATGTCGCCCGAATAGCGAATGCCGCCATCGGCAATCAACGGTATGCCTTTCTTCTTTAGAGCCTCGGCTACCTCCGCGACCGCCGATATCTGCGGAACGCCAACACCCGCGACAACGCGTGTCGTGCAGATCGATCCGGGTCCGATGCCGACCTTGACGCCGTCGGCGCCGGCTTTCACCAGTGCGTCCGCCGCGTCGCCGGTGACGATGTTGCCGCCGAGCACCTGCAGGTCCGTGTACTTCTTCTTGATCAGGCTGACCCGATCCAGCACACCCCTCGAGAAACCGTGCGACGTATCGACGACCAGCATGTCGACGCCGGCCTCAACGAGCGCATCAACACGATCGTCCGTGTCGTAGCCTGTCCCCACAGCAGCCCCGACCCGCAACGCACCACTATTGTCTTTGCAGGCACGTGGGAAGTCCTTGGCTTTCTGAAAATCCTTCGCGGTGATCATCCCCTTGAGTTCGAAGTTGTTGTCTACAACCAGGACTTTCTCAATTCGATGCTGGTGCAGGAGCGACACGACCTCTTCCTCATCGGCACCCTCGCCCACCGTCACGAGACGCTCCTGCGGCGTCATCACGCTCGACACCGGCGCGTCGAGTTGCGTCTCAAAGCGAAGATCGCGGCCCGTGACAATACCGACCGTCTGCTTTTGACTGACTACCGGCACGCCCGAAATGCCCATTGCACGGGTCAGGTCGATGACCTCGCGAATGGTCATGTCCGGACTCACCGTAATCGGGTCGCGCACGATACCGCTCTCGAACTTCTTGACCGTGTGGACCTGGCGGGCCTGCTCCTCGATCGACATGTTCTTGTGTATGACGCCGATGCCGCCTTCCTGCGCCAGTGCAATCGCGAGACGGGCTTCGGTGACCGTGTCCATAGCGGCCGACAGAATTGGAATATTGAGCGATATTTCGGCCGTCAGCCGCGTGCTCAGATCGACCTCGCGAGGCAGTACGTCGGAGTAGCCGGGCTGCAGCAGGACGTCGTCGAAGGTCAGGGCTTCCTTGGCGATTCGCATGGCAGGTGTCGCGTCCTTGGTGAGGTTAAACGGTTAATTGTACGCGCATGATTTTTTCGGCAAAAGCTTCCACAGGTTGTTTATACTCGCGAGCATGGAAAACTCGGGTCAGGCGACCGCGCTTTCGGTCAGCCAGCTAAACCGCCAGGCAAAGGCCCTGCTCGAGAACGGACTCGCGCGGCTCTGGGTACAGGGCGAAATCTCGAACCTCGTACGACCGGCCTCCGGCCACCTCTATTTCAGGCTGAAGGACGAGTCGGCACAGATTGCCGCCGCCTTTTTTCGCAACCGGCAGCGCGGCCCGACAATCAATTTCAAGAACGGCGACCACGTGCTGGCTTTTGGCCAGGTCAGCCTGTACGAAGCCCGCGGCGACTATCAACTCATCGTCGAACAGGTCGAACCCGCAGGTGAAGGTGTACTCAAACGCCGCTACGAGGCACTAAAAAAGAAACTTGCGGATGAAGGCCTGTTCGAGGAAGACCGCAAACAGGCTATTCCCGAGCTGCCGCGACGCATCGGCGTCATCACCTCGCCCAGCGGAGCGGCAGTCCGCGATGTGCTGAATATTCTCGGACGACGCTTTCCGGCAGTTCCGGTCATCATCTACCCGAGCGCCGTGCAGGGCGATGCGGCAGCGCCCGAACTCGTCGCTGCGCTGCAAACGGCCGTGCGTCGCGACGAATGCGATGTGATCATTCTCACCAGGGGTGGCGGTTCGCTGGAAGACCTGTGGGCTTTCAATGACGAACAACTTGCCCGCTCGATCGCCGAATCACCGATTCCGGTCGTGAGCGCCGTCGGACACGAGATCGACTTTACGATCGCCGATTTTGTCGCCGACATTCGCGCGCCGACACCATCCGCCGCTGCCGAAATGGTCGTGCCCGATAGTGAGGAGTGGTTGCGTGCTCTCGATGCACTGCTGACGCGTATCGGTCGACAGGGACGCAGAACGCTCGAGGACGAAGGACAGACGCTCGACTGGCTGCACCGTCGCCTGGTCGCGGGTAGCCCGGCAGTGCGCGTCGCGCGGCAGCAGGACAAGCTCCGCGAAATTCGTGGCCGCCTGTCAGCGGTGATGCGCATGGAGATTCACACCAATCGCAGCAACCTGCAGTCGCTCGGCACGGCGCTGCTGCAAGTCTCACCGGCCGTTCGCGTGCAACAGTCGATCGGCCGGCTGGCGCAGCTTCGGCAGCGACTCGCAGCCGCCGGCCGGCGTGCGGTCTCTGAGCCCGGACACTCGTTGCAGGTAGCAGCGCGCGCGCTCGACGCGGTCAGCCCGCTCGCGACGCTCGATCGCGGTTACGCCATCGTCACGGATGCGGCGAGTGGCAAGGCACTTATGCATGTACGCAATGTCAAACCGGGGAACGACATACGCGCGAGACTCGCCGAGGGCGAATTGATTGCGACGATCAGGGAAGTGATCGATGCGGATAAATAGTTTTCTACTCAGTACGTTTTTTCTGGCTGCCACCACGGTCGCCAACGCGATGCCGGATCATGCACCCTGGCCAGGCGGCATTGCCATCATCGACGTTGGCCCGTCGGAAGCGCCACGCCCAATTGTTGAATTCGGCGGCCGTCGCATCCTCGTTGCAAAGCAAGGTGACCGCTGGGCCGCCGCCGTCGGGATCCCGCTCGACACGCCAGCCGGAGAGACCTCAATTCGCATCAACACAGCTCGCGATGTTGCGTTCGAAATCAGATCGCACGACTACCGGGAACAGCGGCTGACCGTCAAGAACCAGAGCCACGTGACGCCCGACGAGAAACAACTCGACCGTATCGGGCGCGAGAGAAAGATCATTGATGCGGCGTTGACCAACTGGCGCGATATAGCGCTTGAAAGCGTGATGCTGGCTGCACCGGTCGAGGGACGGCGAAGTTCCAGTTTCGGCCTGCGCCGCTTTTTCAACGACCAGCCCCGCTCGCCGCACAAGGGTATGGACATCGCGGCTTCCGAAGGAACCGTGATCGCGACCCCCCGCGATGGCACCGTGGCGGCGACCGGTGATTTTTTCTTCAACGGCAATACTGTGATCATCGACCATGGCCAGGGATTCGTCACAATGTACTGCCACCTGAGTATGATCGGCGTCGAGGAAGGGGTCTCGGTCGGGACCGGCGACTCGATCGGCACCGTCGGATCAACCGGACGGGTAACGGGTCCGCACCTGCACTTCGGCACCTATCTGAACGGCACCGCGGTCGATCCGGCGCTGCTTCTTTCTGCTGCAATTGAAAATGAGTGACAACACTCACTCTCATGGGTAATCTGCGCTTTAGATTAATTCTAATATCCGAAATAAAGGAAATACGATGTACAAATCTGTGATTGTGCTGCTGGTTTTAGCAACGCCGACGCTGGCAAGCGCGCAGGGCAACCGCGCGGGTGACTGGGAATGGTCATTTGCAGGCATTTACCAGAATTCAAACAGCAGCGGTGCCACCGGCGGCTCGAGCCTGTCCGTGGACAGCGACTGGGGGATCGGCTTCGGCTTCAACTACAACTTCAATAACCGTTTCGCCCTCGGCGCGGACCTCGAGTGGCTGTCGCCGGACTACACCGCCGTAATCGTGGAAGACGTGGTTCCGCCGCAATCCCAGACGATCAGACATGAGTTGTCGCAGTTCAACGGCCGTATCAAAGGCACGTGGAACATGATGGAAGGGCCTTTAACGCCTTACCTTGAAGCCGGCATCGGCTGGACATACGTTGACTCGAACGTTGCCGATGGCCCACCTAGCACAGGCTGCTGGTGGCACCCCTGGTGGGGTTACATTTGCTCGAATTTCTGGAGCACGTACAGCTCAACGGAATTCTCGTATGGCGGCGCGCTTGGTCTGCGCTACATCCTGCGTGGCGGAACGATGCTGAAATTGAGTTACAACCATTACGAGCTGGACACCGGCAGTGACCGGGCCAATCCGACATTGAACGCCGCACGGCTCGAATTCGGCTGGACGTTCTAGCCCTCAGTCGGCGAAGCGCCCACCGCAGTCGAGGAACTCGCAGATAAGGGGACGGAACGCGTCCATGTCGACGAGGAACGAGTCATGACCACGGATGCAGTCGAGTTCGACCAGGGTAGTCTTCGTGCACGCCGTCTCCATGCCTTGGGCCAGTTGCTGTTGCTGATGTAGCGGGAACAGGATGTCGGTTTCGACGCCGATAACAAGGGCGCGCTCAAGTTTCAGGCGGCTGAAACCGGCGGCCAGCGAGCCGCCGTGCTCGGCCAGGTCGAAAAGGTCCGACGCGCGCGACAGGTACAGGTAGCAGTTGGCGTCAAAGCCACCGCTGAAGCGGTTCGCGTGATTCTCGAGATAGGACTCGACCGAGAATTCAATGCGGAACGGTCCGTCCACCGGGCCGAAATCCGTCGTACGCTCGCGTCCGAAGCGTTGTTCCCACTCCTCCGGTGACCGGTAGGTAATCATGCCGAGCTTGCGCGCAAGTTTCTGACCGATGATCGGTCCATCGCCCGGTTCGTAATTACCGCCCTGCCACTTCGGGTCACAACGGATAAGCTCTCGTTGCAATGATCGAACGGCGATCGCAAATGGTAGTGGCCTCGCCCCGGATGAAATCGAAACGAATGCCGCTGCTACATCGGGATGATTGACACAGAGCGCCAGGCCGCTCATGCCGCCCATTGAACAACCGACGACAGTGTGCAACCTGTCGATGCCCAACTGCCTAATCAGCCCGTAGGCCGCCTCGCCGACGTCCTCGAGGGTCAGCGTCGGAAACGACAGGCGGTAAAGCTCACCGGTTTCCGGGTTGATCGACGCCGGCCCGGTCGAACCGAAGCAACTGCCGAGCGAATTGACGGCGATAATGTAGAAGCGATCCGTGTCGAGCGGGAAGCCGGATCCGATCATGTCTTCCCACCAGCCGGGCGTCGCATCCTCGCCCGAGGACGCGGCGTGAGCCGACGGCGACAAGCCGCTAAATATCAGGATCGCATTGTCTTTCGCCTCATTGAGGTCGCCCCAGGTTTCGTAGGCGACCGTCGGCGACATCAGATAACCACCCCGGTGCATCGGGAAGCGGCCTTCCAGCGTTACAAATTTTGTTGCTGTACCCATCGCCGGATTTCCTGCTGCTGCAAGCCTGTAGTCTACTTCTTTACGTGCTTCATGAGCCGCTTGCGTTTCTGTTCCTGCCGTGGCGTCAGCTTGTTACGCCGGCCCTTGTAGGGGTTGTCTCCCGTCCTGAATGATAAACGAACTGGCGTGCCTTTGAGCCTGAATACCTTGCGGAAGCGATTGATCAGGTAGCGGCGGTACGCTTCCGGCACGTGCTTGGTCTGGTTGCCATGGATCACGATTACGGGTGGATTGCGGCCACCCTGATGAGCGTATCGCAAGCGAATGCGCCGCCCACGGACGAGCGGCGGCGGATGCGCAGTAACGGCGCTTTCGAGTTCCCGCGTCAGTTCTGTAGTGGACAGATCCGCAGTCGCCGCCTTGTAAGCCCGCTCGACCGCTGGCAGCAGATCACCGACGGCCGTGCCGTGCAGCGCAGAGATCGTAATGCGCTCGGCGAATCCCAGGAACGGCAGGCGTCGCTCGAGTTCGTCGCGTACGTGCTTGCGTTCGTTCGCGGTGAGTCCGTCCCACTTGTTGGTAACGACGACCAACGCCCGGCCCCGCTCGAGCACCAGCCCCAGCAGGCTTACATCCTGCTCCGTGATGCCTTCGTGCCCATCAAGCACGGCGATGACGACCTGCGCCTGCTCGATTGCCTGTAATGCTTTGATAATACTGAATTTTTCAATGACCTCGTGCACTTTTGCGCGACGCCGTATCCCGGCGGTATCGATAAGCACGTACTTGCGATCATTGCGCTCGAAAGGAACGGCAACACTATCGCGAGTCGTCCCGGGTTGGTCGAAGACAACGAGACGGTCTTCACCAATCAAGCGATTTATGAGTGTCGACTTGCCAACATTGGGACGGCCAATGACCGCAATACGCAACTCATCGACCTCTCCGTCATCTTCTTCGTCGGCCTCATCCGGGGCTTCGAAGTCAGCCAGTACCGCATCCATCAGGGCACTGATCCGGTCGCCGTGAGCAGCTGAGACCGCATGCGGTTCGCCGATGCCGAGGCGATGAAACTCGCTCGCTGCAACATCGGCGTCGAGACCTTCAGCTTTGTTGACTGCCAGCCACACCTTGCCGGCGTGCCGCCGCGCCAGATCCGCGACGTGCTCGTCGGCCGCGGTCAGTCCCTCGCGTCCATCAACCAGAACGATCGCCGCATCCGCTTCCCCGAGGGCACGCACAGTTTGTTCGACCATGCGCTCGTCGATGCCGCTCTCGCCGCCGGCAACGCCACCGGTGTCGATGGCCAGGTACGGGATTGCACCGAGCTTGCCGAAACCGTATTTACGGTCTCTCGTCAGGCCCGGGTAGTCGGCAACCAGTGCATCACGTGAACGCGTCAGGCGATTGAATAGCGTCGACTTGCCGACGTTGGGCCGGCCAATCAGTGCAATGACGGGTAGCATCGGACGAGCCCGACGATGTGTCAGGCTTCCTCGTCGTCGGCCGTATCAGGCGCGCGGCTCTTTTTCTGCTTGGGCTCTTTGACGACCCAGGCCGAGATCGTGCCATCGTCAGACTGCACGTACAGCCTGTCTGCAACGACAATCGGCGTACTGACGATGGCATGTTTGCCGGCCCTTACCCTTGCCGCGGGCTCACCATCGACGTTGCTGAAGAAGTGTAAATAACCTTCGAGGTCACCGACTGCGATGGTAGTACGGAACGACACCGGCACCGTCGGTTCGCGCCGTAGCAGCGCGCTTTGGCGCCATATTTCCGTACCTGTATTACGGTCCATGGCAACCACTTCGCCATTTTCGAGCGTCGTATAAACGCTGTTCCAATCCGCCGTTACGCCCTCGAACGACGACAATTCACGCGCCCACAGCACCTGCCCCGATTCCGCCGCCAGTGACGCGACACGTCCATGGTAACCAGAGGCGTATATATCCTGCCCGACGACGGCGATATCGCCGTCGATGTCGGCCAGGCGATCCAGGTCCGAACGACCACTCGGCGGCGACAGCATGCTTTCCCACTGCACGTCGCCGCTAGCCAGATCGACCGCGACCAGCCGGCCATTATCAAAGCCCGTAATTACGGTCTGTCCGGACTGCACGGGTGACGTCGTTCCACGAATGGTTAATGTGGGGGTCGACTGTTCGATCGACCACTGTTCGGATCCGTCGAACACCGACAAGGCACGCAGCTGATTGTCGACTGTTTGCACGACGACACGCTCTCCGAACACCAATGGAGTCGCCAGCGACTCACCGCCTATGTATGCCCGCCAGCGCTCAGTACCATCATTGGTGTCCAGCGCGACGACAAAACCGTCAGCCGCCACAACGACGACAACGTCGTCGCCGACACCCGGCCCCGACGACAATGTTATGTCGAGCTTGTTGCGCCACACCTGCTTGCCGGTTTCGGGGTCGAATGCGCTCACGTTGCCGTCAAAGCTGGCCGCATAGATTCGATTCCCGTCACCGACGGGACGCAATGCGATCCGTAAAAACTCGGCATCGTCGCCCAATTTGGCCGACCAAAGCTTCTTGATCGGCACCTTGGTTTCGAAATCAATCAGTTCCGCCGGCTCGAGTTCTTCGTCATCATCTCCGAATAGCCCGCAGGCCGAGAGTCCGAGAACGAGCGACGTGACCAGCAGATTGCGCGCGGCGCGTCTCACTCGCTGCCATCCTCACCGACATCATCAGACGTGGCGGCTTCTTCATCTATGGTCTCGACGTCACCGACTTCAACGGACGTATCGATAGCGACCGCGTCCTCCGGCAAATCGAGCATTTTCAACTGCACCAGGCCCTGGTCGACCGTCGGAACCTGCTCCTGCAATGCGGCTTCATAGGATGTCCGCGCATCGGCAAAGCGACCGAGCGCAACGTAAGCGTCCCCACGCACTTCCGCGTAGCGGGCCGCAAACGCCACGTTGTCCTGGCCATCAAGCAGCGTCAGTACTTCCTCAGCCTTGTCCTGGTAGAGCAGAATCTTCGCCAGCCGCACGCGGCCGATTTCCTTGAAGTTCTCGACACCGTCCATCGCCATCAAGCCCTGCAGGGCTTCGGATGCATCCAGGTCACGGTTTTTGTCCATGTAGAGTCGTGCCATGGCGAGTTTGGACTGCGCCGCGTAGGAACTGTTCCCGTAAGCGCTCGCGAGTTCCGCCGCATCAACCTCAGCTCCGTCAAGATCGCCGTCGGCGACTTTCTGCGTAAGCGAGTCATACAACACCGACGCTTGCTCTTGCGCCGTTATCTCTGCCGTCTGGTATCGGTTCAAGCCAAACAGAATGGCCGCACCAAGCACGACGCCACCGACGACATAATAGCCGTATTCTGACCACCACGAACGCATACGCTCAATCTGTTCTTTTTCTGAAAGTAATTCGTCCACTACTAATGCCTTTTTCCTTGCTTGCGCCAGCCTGCGCCGCCGCTTATCCCAGTTTGTCCGCCAGCATCTTTGCCAGCTCGTCCAGCCCAACGCTGTATTGCTCTTCGCGAGTTCGCAACGGCTTGATGCCGATACGGTCCTCCGCCATCTCCTGTTCGCCGAGGATCAGTGCGAACTCCGCATTGCTGTTGTTCGCACGTTTCATCTGCGATTTAAAACTGCCACTATCGAGATTCACCTCGACGCGGATTCCCGAAATCGTGTCGCGCAACGTCTCCGCGACCCTGAAGGCGCGTTCCAGTGTGCCTTCGCCGACCGCGACCAGGTAGACGTCGGCATCGCTGTCAGGCGCTTCGCCGCCACATGCTTCGAACAGCGCAACGAAACGCTCGATTCCCATCGCCCAGCCCACCGCCGGCGTCGGCCGTCCGCCGAGCTTCGCGACCAGCCCGTCATAGCGTCCGCCAGAGCAGACCGCACCCTGTGCTCCGAGCGCATCAGTGACCCACTCGAACACGGTGCGATTGTAGTAGTCGAGCCCCCGTACGAGGCGTGGATTCAACGTGTAGTTGACTCCCGCCGCGTCCAGCAGTGCCCGCAGCTCTTCGAAGTGCTCCGCCGATTCCGCGTCCAGATAGTCCAGCATGACCGGCGCGGCGTCGATAGTCGCCTGCATCTCCGGATTCTTGCTGTCCAGGATGCGCAACGGGTTCCGCTCGAGGCGCCGAATACTATCCTGATCCAGCTGATTTTTCACGCTGGAAAAGTACTCCACCAGCGTTTCCCGGTAGCGCTGCCGGGAGTCGCCCGTGCCCAGAGAATTAAGTTCGAGTCCAAGCCTCGAGATGCCGAGTTCGCGCCACATCCTGGCGCTCATCAGGATGAGTTCGGCATCGACGTCCGGACCAGCATAGCCGAGTGCCTCGACGTTGAACTGGTGGAACTGGCGATAGCGCCCCTTTTGCGGCTTTTCATAGCGGAACATCGGGCCCGAAGTCCACAATTTCTGCCGCTGATTGTGCAGCAGGCCGTTTGTGATGCCCGCTCGCACGACACTCGCCGTCGCCTCGGGTCGCATCGTCAGACTTTCGCCGTTGCGATCCTCGAAGGTGTACATTTCCTTCTCGACGATATCCGTTACCTCACCAATGGAGCGTCGAAACAGTTCGGTGTACTCCAGGATTGGCAAGCGAATCTCGTCATAACCGTAGGACCGCACGATGTCCTGAACGACCTGCTCGAGATAACGCCACGTGCCGGATACGTCCGGCAGGATGTCATTCATTCCCCTGATGGCTTTCGGTTTCATGGCAGCGTTCCGACCGGCATCAGGGCGCGTGGAGCATCAGTCTTGCAGTGCGGCCCCGACGATCCGCGTCCGCTATCGCGAAGTCACTGCCATTGACCCGTAAACTAACGTTGTCCGCATCCCCGAACAGCACCGACAAGGGGCTGCGGCCGCTGACATTGACCGTGCGCCCGGTTCGACCCATATCGAAGAACAGCCGCTGCCCGTTTGCATCGAAGATCTCGGTCCAGCAATCGCCCATGAACGTGATCGACAGCCTTACGTCGCCCTCCGCCACAACAGCTGGCAGCAAGCTTTCGGCTACGTCCGCTTGCGGTAAATCCGGCTCCTGTGTCGCGGGCGGCTGTGCTTCCTCAACGGCCGCAACCGCTTGTTCCTCGTCACTGGCAACATCCGCCTCATCAGATAGCGTCTCGTCTTCGGTCTGTACCTCAACCGGGGTCGCGACGGGCGTTTGATTCACTGGTTCTTCCGACGCAAAGGGTTGCGCGACAAATAGCCAGTAGCCCAAGCCGGCCACCAGGATGACGACGATGCCGGCAATCCATGCACCGGGGGACAAATCACGCTTTGGCCTGATCCGGGCGGTTACGACGGGCGGAATCGATTGCGAACGTGTCAGCCGATAATAGTCCGTCAGCACGTCTTCGTGATCTACGCCAACAAGTTGCGAATACTTGCGCAGGTGCCCTTTGGCGAAAACCGGCGCGCCGAGAATATCGAAGTCGTTCCTTTCCAGCGCGCGAACCTTCGGCTCGTCGAGGTGCAATTCCTTGGCGATCTCGAGGACGCTTATTTGCCGCTCGCGCCGAGCTTCGGCAAGACGTTCACCGCCACGCGGCCCCTGCGGCTCGGCCTCAGGCGCATCTTCTTCCGGCTTGTCGGTTTCGTCGTTCATGGTCTCGGTCGCGGGAATTTCCTAGTCGAACTGGCGAACTCTCTGTGCCTCCGGCGAGTTTGGATAGTCCTTGAGTAATTGCATTGTGTATTCCCGGCGCGCTGATTCATCGCCAAGTTGTTGTTCTATCCGAATTCCATGGTAGAGGACGGTCGGAGACACGGGATTCGAGGAGAGGTAACGTTGCAGGAACGCGCGCGCCCTCAGAAAATCGGATTTCTCGAAAAACAGCACCGACATTTGCAGCAGCGCCTCACCATGGTTTGGACGCCGCTCGAGCGCACCGCGCAGGTATTTCTCAGCCTGGTCAAAGTCAGGTTTCTGCATCATGCATACACCGGCATTTGTAAACGTACGCTCGGCGTAGTCGTTCGTTGGCGCTTTCAGCGCCTTGTCGAAGTACTTGCGAGCATCGTCATACCGCCCGTTGCGGCACAGGAATACAGCGTAGTTGTCCTGAACCTGGAAATCGCGTGGCGCGGCACGCACGGCCTTGCTGTATGCGTCCTCGGCCAGGCGTAAGTTTCCCAGCGCCTCGTAAGACAGCCCCAGCGTCGACCACGCGATGGCGTTCCCGGGGTCGAGTTCGAGTGCCAGCAGCAGGCGATCCCTTGCCAGGTCGTACTCACCATTGCGGTAATAGCGCGCGCCGAGCTGGTAGTTCAGGTCAGCCGCGTCGCTATCGTTTGGTTCAGACTCCGGGGGACCCGACGTCGTCGAAATACAGCCTGAAGAAATTAACATAGCCGCCATAGCCACCACTATTGCCGCCGAAGCTCCACCGCTCTTTTTCACGCCGTTACCACCCTGATGTTTTTTTCACTGAGCCGCCTGCGTACCCGATCACTGACCTTGCCGGCCAGTTGCCCGCACGCCGCATCGATATCATCCCCGCGCGTCTTGCGAGTCGTTGCAACGATACCGCGATCACGCAAACGATTCTGGAAGAACCGTATCGTATCGACCGCAGAGCGCTCGAATACCGTGCCCGGGAAAGGATTGAAAGGAATGAGATTTACCTTGGCTGGCTTGCCCACCAGCAGGTCCGCCAGTTCGTCCGCATGCTGCAACGAGTCGTTCTCATTGCGCAGCATTACATATTCGAACGTGATGAAGCGATTCGCATGTTTAGCCGCGTAACGCCAACAGGCGTCCAGCAATTGCTCTATCGGGTGCAGCTTGTTGATCGGCACCAGCCGGTTACGCAATTCATTATTCGGCGCATGCAGTGACACAGCAAGCGACACGTTGCATTCGTCGCCGAGCTTTTCGACGTGCGGAACGATACCGGAGGTGCTAACGGTGACGCGGCGCCTCGACAAACCGAATGCGTAATCGGAAATCAGCAACTCCAGCACAGCAATGACATTGCGATAGTTGGCAAGCGGCTCACCCATGCCCATGAAGACGACATTCGTAACAGCGGGCTCACCGTTTTCCCGTCGGGGTAGCACGCTGTTCGCATGCCAGACCTGCCCGATGATCTCGGCAGCGCTGAGGTTACGATTAAATCCCTGCGCACCGGTCGCGCAGAACGCGCAATCGAGTGCGCAACCCACTTGCGACGAAATGCACAGCGTGCCCCTGCCCGACTCAGGAATAAAAACTGCTTCGATGCGTTGCCCCGAACCGCTGGCGAACAGCCACTTTACCGTGCCGTCGGAAGAATCGTGCTGTGAGTCCACACGCGGAAATTCGACCGTGGCGGTTGCTTCGAGTTGCGATCTTGCCAACTTCGACAAATCCGTCATGGCCGCAAAATCTGTCTCGCCGCGCTGATACATCCACTGCAACAGTTGCCTTGCCCGGTAGGGCTTCTCGCCATGGCCGGCAAAAAACTGCTCGAGCTCACCTTGCGGCATGCCGAGCAGATTCACCTTTTCCGTTTCACCGGCCATGAGACGCTCGCGTCAGCGCGTCCTTGGGCAAACGCCGTCGTCGCCGAAGAAAAACGCGATTTCGGTTGCTGCCGTGTCGGGACCATCCGATCCGTGCACGATGTTTTCCTCGATGCTCTCGGCGAAATCGGCGCGAATTGTGCCCGGATCGGCGTCCGCCGGATTCGTGGCGCCCATGATTTCACGATTTGCGGCGATGGCATTGTCGCCCAATAGCACCTGTACCACGACCGGACCCGACGTCATGTAGCTGACCAGGTCGTTGAAGAATGGGCGCTCTTTGTGAACGGCGTAGAATCCCTGCGCCTGTTCCTCAGTCAGGTGCATCATCCTCGCAGCGACAATTTCGAGGCCCGCTTTTTCAAAGCGTCCGTAGATGTCGCCGATCAGATTTTTTTGTACGCCATCCGGCTTAATAATAGAGAGCGTCTGCTCAACGGCCATGCGATTTTCCTCATTTCAAGATAGTGGAGATTCCCGCCCGCGCCAGAATCCGGCAGGGCGTACGTAAACCCTCAATTTTACGTGGCATTTCTGGGCCGGGCAACGGCGGCAGGTCAGACGTTGAAGCTTTCTCCGCAGCCGCATTCGCCGCTGACGTTGGGATTTCTGAAGCTGAACGCCTCATTGAGGCCGCTCTTGACGAAGTCAACCTCGGTGCCGTCGATCAACGGCAACGCGTCCGGGTCGACGACCAGCTTGACGCCCTTGTCTTCGAAGACGATGTCGCCGTCCGCGATGGCATCCGCATAATTGATGACGTAGGAGTAGCCGGAACAGCCTGTCTTGGTCACGCCAAGACGCAGACCGACACCCTTGCCACGAGCGTCCAGATAGTTACGCACACGATCTGCTGCCGATTCCGTCAGTGAAATTGCCATCGTCTACCCATTCTTGCCTTTCAGGTCGCGCAGGACGCTCTGCCCAAGCGAATGCACTGCATCTTCGAGCACAAGTATACGACCCAACTTCTCCGCGGGTACAGATAAAGTTGCCATAACTTCGGCCGCCCGGAATTCAAGCAGGTCAGAGCATGGCCGACCTTCGTAATCTCCACAAAAGGACTCGGTCGCCGCCAGCAGATGCGGGCAACCCCAGGCATGGAATCGCAGGTCTTCGAGCACACCGTCGTCACAATTCGCCGCCAGCGATATACGTACCCCCTGGTCGTCGACGCGGGCGTGGGCCGCATCCACCAGGTCGCCAGCGTGCGCCAGATCGGCGAACAACTCTCGTACTCGATCGCTGTAGGGCTCGCCGCTCATGCCGTACGACGGGGCGCCAACGCGCGCAGGCGCTCGACGGCACGCCGGTAAAGTTCGGCCGCAAGATCAACCTCCTCGACGGTCGTCGGACGACCGACGCTGAAGCGGATCGCGCTTTGCGCCAGGTCATCGCTGCGGCCGAGGGCCCGCAATACGCCAGAGGGCTCGCGATCCTTGGAATTGCAGGCCGAGCCTGTAGCGACGCACAGCGGCTCGAGCGCCAGCAGGAGGCTTTCGCCCTCGACGTCCTCCACGCTGACATTCAGAATCCCGGGAAATGCCTTGTCCTCGCTCCCGTTTCTCAGGATGCCCCCGACGCCCCGGATTCCTTCCCAAAGTCGATCACGCAATGCCTGCAGATGCGCGAGGTCCTCTTGCATGCCGGTACCTGCGATCTCGGCCGCATGCCCGAATCCCGCGATCAGTGGCACGGCGAGCGTCCCCGGCCGCAAGGCTCGCTGTTGCCCTCCACCGTGGATCAGGGGCTCTACGTGGCAACCGGGACGATCGGCAATGTAGAGCGCGCCGATGCCTTTGGGACCGTACAATTTGTGTGCGGTTGTCGACAGCAGGTCGATGGGCATGGACGCCAGGTTCAGGGGCAGCTTGCCGACCGATTGGGCCGCGTCGACATGGAACAGCACATCGTGTCGACGACAGACCGAACCGATGGCCTCGACGTCCTGGATGACTCCGATCTCGTTATTGACGTGCATGATCGACACGAGCTGCGTGTCTTTGCGGATCGCCGCCTCGAGCTCATCCATCACCACGAGGCCCGATGAGTCGGGCTGCAGCCAGGTCACGTCGAAATCCTGCTTTTCCAGCCACAGAAACACGTCCGTCACTGCCTTGTGCTCGGTCACCATCGTAATCAGATGACGGCCCCGGTCCGCGCGATACCGCGCAGCGCCCGCGATTGCCAGGTTGTCGGACTCGGTCGCTCCGGAGGTCCAGACGAGCTCACTCTCGCTGCAACCCAGCAGGCTTGCCAGTTGCATCGTTGCACGTTCGACGTGCGCGCCACTGCGCCTGCCCGCGAGGTGACCCGACGACGGGTTTCCGAAGTCTCCGTCAGCTGCGAACAGCTGCGACATCGAATCGATTACCCGAGCGTCGACCGGTGTCGTCGCCGCGTAGTCGAGGTACACGATGTCTGCCGGCGCGGTCACGAATCGGAATCCCGGTCGCGTTCGACGGCAGTCAGGATGCCACGCAGTATGTTCACCTCGTTCTGATCTGGTCGTGCCCGAACGAACAGGCGCCTGAGGCGCCGCATCAGGTGCCTAGGATTATCGGGGTCCAGGAAGCGTAATTCGGTCAACACGCGTTCGAGGTGTTCATAGAAGAGTTCGAGATCGCGGCTTGTCGCCAGCGGAGTCTCTGCAGCATAGCCTGCGGGCTTCTCCGCGTGTGCGGCCTGCAACTCGTAGGTTAGCACCTGTACTGCCATCGCCAGGTTCAGCGAGCTGAAGTCGGGATTCGTGGGTATCGTCAACAGCGCGTCGCAATGATCGAGGTCCTCGTTCGCCAGCCCGGATTTCTCCGGTCCGAACACGGCTGCAACAGGACCTCTGGCGTTCTCCTCAATGAGTTTCGACGCACCTTCACGCGGTTCCAGGCAAGGCCAGGATATCGCCCTCGCCCGGGCGCTCGCGCCGACCACGAAGACGCAATCGGCGATTGCGTCCGTCAGCGTCTCTGTCACGGTCGCATTGTCGAGCAGGTCCTCTGCCCCGGAAGCGCGAGCCGTAGCCTCCTTGTCCGGGAAGTAGCGCGGTTTGACGAGCGCCAGGTCGGAGACGCCCATATTCTTCATGGCACGTGCGACGGCCCCGATATTGCCGGGGTGAGTCGTTTCGACGAGGACGATCCGTATCGACATAATTGAGCCAGGCTCTGGCAAGCTAACCGTAAAGTCCGGTATTCTACCGCCGCAGAAAAAAGGGGTCAGAACCCTTTTTCGAGCGGCAAGCCGACATCTGCGGTTGTTTTCTGGCGAAAACGGGTTCTGACCCCTTTTTTCGCAGTTCTTTGACATCGACGGAATCGTTCAATGCACGCACTTCTCAATGTGGCCGTGATGGCTGCTCGTCGCGCCGGTAGCTCGCTGATAAGAAATCTCGTCAAGCTCGATAAGCTGAATATCGAACAGAAGGGCCGCAACGATTACGTCAGTGACGCGGATCGGGATGCTGAGCGCGCGGTCATCGAGACCGTTCACAAGCATTATCCCGACCACGCCATACTGGCCGAGGAATCCGGCGCGAGCGGCGAATCCGACACCGTCTGGATCATCGACCCTCTCGACGGCACGACAAACTACCTGCACGGCTTCCCCATATTTTGTGTCTCGATCGGCGTGCAGGTGAATGGCCGTATGGAACATGCGGTCGTCTACGACCCGATGCGCCAGGAGCTTTTCACGGCGTCCCGCGGTATTGGCGCGCTACTGGATGGCCGGCGAATTCGTGTCAGCGGACAATTGCAACTCGAGCGCGCCCTGATCGGCACGGGCTTTCCGTTCCGCCAGGCAGAACACGCACTGCCTCCGTACCTCAAGATGCTCGGGAAGGTCGTCCAGAATACTTCGGGCGTCCGTCGTCCCGGCGCCGCCGCGCTGGACCTGTGCTACGTCGCCGCCGGGCGCCTCGATGCTTTCTGGGAGACGGGACTCGCTCCCTGGGACCTCGCGGCCGGCAGTCTCATCATTCGCGAAGCCGGTGGTATCGTCAGCGGCCTGGACGGCAGTGAGAACTTCCTCGAGACGGGCCACATACTGACGGGCTCGCCGAAAATCTACGCCGGAATAGCGAAACTCTGCGCCGCAGAGATCAGGGCAATCTTACACTAGGTGCCTGGCACCACTTTTCGAACATTTCAAACGTTTGCAACATTTGCTGAATGAAGCAAATGTTGCAAACGTTCGAAAAGTGGTGCCAGGCACCGGGTAACTAAGGCAGGTCGTCGAGCAGGGTGGGGTCTTTTACGGGCTCGATCAGGTCCTGTGCGTTTACGCCCAGCAACAGCGCGGTTGCACTCGCTGTGTAAATCGACGAATACGTACCAACAATAATGCCGACGATGAGTGCGATCGAGAACGGCGCAATCGATTCACCGCCAAAAACGAGCAGTGCAACGAGAACCAGCAGCGTGGTCACACCCGTAATGATGGTTCGGGCGAGCATCTCGTTGATCGATGTGTTCATCGATTCTTCTGCATCCACGCCACGCAACTTGAAGAAATTCTCGCGAATCCTGTCGAATGCCACAACGGTGTCGTTGAGCGAATAACCAATTACGGCAAGCACCGCCGCAACGACGGTCAGGTCGAACGGCAACCCGAGAATCGAGAAAAATCCGACTGTCACGATGACGTCGTGCGCGAGCGCCGCCACAGCTCCTGCCGCAAACTTCCACTGAAAGCGGAACATCACGTACGCAAAAATCAGCAACAACGCAATAATGAGCGCGAAGCCGCCCTGCTCGGCCAACTCATCGCCAACCTGTGGGCTGACCGATTCGACGCGTCGCAATTCGATCTGCTGGCCGCCGGCGGCCAGTGTGGCCTGCAATTGTGCGCGAATCTCGCCGGGATCTACGCCTTCCTGCGGCGGCAAGCGCACCAGCACGTCGGTCGCCGTGCCGAAAAACTGCACCTGCGCATCTTCAAATCCGGCATCGAACAGGTCGCCGCGGATCGCCTCGACGTCGGCCGCTGACGTATAACCGACCTCGAGCAGAATGCCGCCTGTAAAGTCGATACCGAAATTCAGGCCACGCACGCCGAACGACACCAGCGACACCGCAACCACTAGCGCCGAGATAATTAATGCTATGCGCCGCCGCGACTGGCTCAGGAAATCGATTTGGGTTTTTCGTTTCAGAAATCGCATCGTCGCTTCCTAAACCGGCACGTTTTCGAGCTTGCGGCCGCCGAACGCCAGGTTCACGATCGACCGCGTACCGACTATGGCCGTGAACATCGACGTCAGGATGCCGATCATCAACGTGATCGCAAAGCCCTTGATGGGCCCGGTACCGAAGCCCAGCAACACGATCGCCGCAATCAGCGTCGTGATGTTGGCATCGGCAATCGATGACAGCGCCTTGTCGTAGCCTGAATGAATCGCCTGCTGCGGTGAGGAGCCCGCGGCGAGCTCCTCGCGTATTCGTTCGAATATGAGCACGTTGGCGTCAACCGCCATACCGACCGTCAACACAATGCCGGCAATACCGGGCAATGTCAGCGATGCGCCAAGCAGCGACAAAACCGCGGCGATGAAGACCAGATTCGACAGCAGCGCGACATTGGCGATAAGGCCAAACACGCGGTAGTAAACCGCCATGAAAATGATGACTGCGAGGAATCCGATCTGGATGGCCTGGAAGCCGCGATCGATGTTCTCTTTACCGAGGGTCGGACCAATCGTTCGATCGTCCACCTTGTAGACCGGTGCCGCGAGCGCACCGGCGCGCAGCAATTTCGCGAGATCGCTGGCTTCTATCGGGTTGAGACCCGTGATTTGAAAATTGTTCTTGAACACGCCACGAATCGTTGCGGTATTGATGATCTCTTCCGACTTCACGCGCCGCGTTTCGGTCACGCCGCCCCGAGTCACCGTCTCCTCGCTCCATTCGATGAAAACGGTCGACATCGGCTTGTTGAGGTTGTCGCGCGTGGTGACCAGCATGCGTTCACCGCCCGCGGCATCCAGCGTGATATTGACGGCGGGCTGTCCCTCGCTACTGAATCCGGCCGATGCGTTGACGATCTCGTCACCCGACGCGATAACTTCACGCTTGAGTATCTGCCCGGATTCCTGGCCACGGCCCTGATAGCGTCGCGAGCCGGGCAAATTCCCGGATTGATCGACGAGCCGGAATTCGACCGTCGCCGTCGCTGTGAGGATCTTGTCCAGTTCGGTCGGGTCCTGCACACCGGGCAACTGCACGACAATGCGGTCAACACCCTGCCGCTGCACAAGCGGCTCCGCAACACCGAGTTCGTCGACGCGATTGCGAAGCGTGGTGATGTTCTGTTCGATGGCAAAATCCTGGCGCGCACGAATCTGGTTCTCGGTCATGCGTACCGTGAACGTCTTGCCGTCGGTGCCATCGGTGATGAGCACCTCCGGATCCGCGTTGCGGACAATGTCGCGCGCGGCTTCGAAGTCCTCGGCGTTCGCTATTCTGACCGTGATCACCCGACTGGCCAGATCGACGCGGTGCCGGATCCGCGCGTCACGCAGGCGATCGTCGAAATCCTGCTGATACGACTCAAGCCGTTTCTGAATTGCCGAGTCCATGTCCACTTCGAGCAGGACATAAATGCCGCCGCGCAGATCCAGCCCTAGGCTCATCGGATTCAAGCCGAGATTTCGCATCCAGGCGGGCAGTCGCGGCGCCAGCGTCAGAGCGATGTTGAGATCCCTGCCGTAGCGTTCGCGCAGTGTGTCGCCGGCCGCAGACTGGTCCCCGGCGGCTTCGAAGCGGAGTACCCCACGATCGTCCTTGAGGAAAGCGGCTTCCGGCTCGATCCCGGCATCTGCCAGCGTCGTCACAAAGCCGCCGAGCTGCGCTTCGCTGATAGGTTCACCGAGACGATCGGCAACCTGCAACGCCGGCACACTGCCGTACATGTTCGGCAACGCAAACAGAATGCCCGTCAACAAAACGACGAGCACCAGCACATTGAGCCAGGTCGGGTACCTATTCATAGATGCTTGCCTGTCGGCGGTCAGGCTTCGTCGAACGTGCCTTTCGGCACAACGGCCGAAACGCTGCTCTTCTGGATCTTGATTTCCGTGTTTTCGCTGATCTGGACGACGGCGTAGTGCTCACTGACGCCGGTAATACGGCCCAGCACACCTCCGGCTGTCAGCACTTCGTCGCCAACCTGCAGAGCGGAGACCATTGCGCCATGTTCCTTCTGCTTCTTCTGCTGCGGTCGAATCAGAAGGAAATAGAATGCGATGAAAATGACCACCAACGGCCACAGGTCGAGGAGGCTGCCCTGAGGCGCGGCCTGTTGCGCGTAAGCGCTACTGATAAAAAATTCCATGAGTTAGATTCTTCTCGTTGCGAGGCGCAAAGGGGGCCCCGAAAAACAGCGCGGTATTATGGCATAGAGCGCCAGACGTGGGGACTCGATTCGCGTTCCCAAGTTGCAGAGCGCCGGATTTGGCCTCAATCGTAGCGGGCGCGCAGCCCTGCAACGTACTCCGGCAACGACCCTGTTGCGATGGCCGCCCGTAGATCATCCATAAGTTTTTGATAATAATGAAGATTATGTAGCGTAGCCAGGCGTGGTCCGAGAATCTCGCTGCATTTCACGAGGTGCCTGAGGTACGCGAGGCTGTAATGACTGCAGGTATAGCAGGCGCATTCGGGGTCCGGCGCGGAGGTATCGTCGGCGTAGCGCGCGTGCCGGAACTTGACCACTCCCCGCGATGTGAACAGCTGGCCATTGCGTGCATGGCGTGTGGGGATGACGCAGTCGAACATGTCGACGCCACGCAGCACGGCCTCTGCAATGTCTACCGGCGTACCCACACCCATCAGGTAACGCGGACTCTCGTCGGGCATTCGTGGCAACAGCCCGTCAAGCACTGCAAGGCGTTGCTCCTCCGGTTCGCCAACCGCCAGGCCACCGATCGCGTAGCCATCGAAGCCGATTTCCTGCAGCCCGGTGAGTGACTCCGCACGCAATTCGTCGTAAATGCCGCCCTGAACGATGCCGAACAGCGCCTCGCCCCTGTTCGGGTCATCGTTCCTGAGTTCATCGAAACGTTGCCGGCAGCGCGCTGCCCAGCGCAGCGACAATTGCATCGAGTCGCGCGCGTCAGATTCGCTGGCCGGGTACGGCGTGCACTCGTCGAAGATCATCGTAACGTCCGCATTGAGGTCGTGCTGCACCTCGATCGAGCGTTCCGGCGTCAGGAAGACCTCGTCACCGTTGACCGGCGACTGAAAGCGCACGCCTTCCTCGGATAGCTTCCGCATGTTGGCAAGCGAGAACACCTGGAAGCCGCCGGAGTCCGTCAGGATAGGCCCCGGCCAGTGCATGAACTCGTGCAGCCCACCGTGCTTGCGGATGACCTCAGTGCCCGGCCGCAACATGAGATGAAAAGTGTTACCGAGGATAATGTCAGCGCCATCCGCGGCAACTTCCTCGGGCGTGACACTCTTGACCGTGCCGTAGGTGCCTACCGGCATGAATGCCGGCGTGCGGACGTCCCCGCGCTTGAAAGACAATGCGCCACAGCGCGCTGCGCCCTCGCGGGAACCGATCTCGAACTTCATGCGTGCGCCCCGGGAGTAACGAACATCGAATCGCCATAACTGAAGAAGCGGTATTGTTCGCGGACGGCGTGTTCGTACGCGCCAAGAATGCGCTCCCGGCCGGCGAATGCCGCGACCAGCATCAACAACGACGATTGTGGCAAATGAAAGTTGGTGATCATCGCGTCGACCGATCGAAAATCGTAGCCCGGCAGGATAAACAGGTCGGTCTCGCCGTGGAAGGGCTCGATCGCGCCGCCCTGCGACGCACACTCGAGCGCGCGCACCGCGGTTGTGCCGACGGCGATGACTCTGCCACCCGCTGCACGCGTTCTGGCGACGGCGTCACAACAGGCTGCAGGCACCATTACGCGCTCCCTGTGCAGACGGTTTTCCTCGATGTGTTCCCGGCGCAGCGCCTGAAACGTGCCGGCGCCGACGTGCAAGGTAACCCAGGCATGCTCGACGCCGGCTGCGCGGGTGTCGTCCAGCATCTGTTGATCAAAGTGCAGGCCTGCTGTCGGCGCAGCGACCGCACCAGGGTCGCGCGCGTAAACGGTCTGGTAACGCAGGACGTCGTCGGGCTCGGCATCGCGACCGAGATAGGGCGGCAGCGGCACTTCCCCGATTGCTTCCAGCAATGGCAGCACCGGCTCGGAAAATTCAAGCAGGAAGAACTCACCCTGGCGACCTTGTACACGCGCAACGACTCCGCCAGCGACCGTAAGACTGCTGCCCGGCCGTGGGGTTTTGCTGGCGCGTACCTGGGCCAGAGCGACGTACTCGTCCTGCGCGCGTTCGATGAGAATCTCGGCCCGACCGCCCGTTTCCTTCACGGCCGCAAGCCGCGCCGGAATGACGCGCGTGTCGTTGAAGATCAGCAGATCACCAGCCTTCAGCAGCGCCGGCAGGTCTGCGAAGGTCCGGTCTGCCAGTCCTGACCCGACCTCGAGCAGGCGACTGTCACGACGCTCGCTCGCGGGGTATTTCGCGACCAGGGCATCCGGCAGAGTGTAGTCGAAATCGGAGATTTGCATGGGCGCGCATGGTATCAAAGCCATGCACGCCCACGCGGTTGATATTGGTTCAGGTGCGTTCGTCAGGCTGCGGAACGGGTGCCGCCCGAATGACCATTGCAGGTCTGGAAGGTGCCGGTGGCGGGACAAAACCCGTGCGATCGTCCGGCAACTCGACTTTCAGAGTCTGGCGACGCTTGTCGCGCATGATTTTCAGCTCGAGTTCCTCACCGGGCTGATAGGACCCCAGGATTCGCATCGCGTGGCCCACCGATGTCGGCTCGCGATCGTCGATACTCATAATGACGTCGCCATCCTGGAGTTTGAACGCATCCGCACTCGGCGCATTCACGACCAATAAACCGGTGTCAGTACCAAAGTAACGTCCGAGGCCCTCGTTCAATTCGACGAGTTCCATGTCGCCCCAGCTACCGCCAAAGAACGGTACGGCGTACTGAAATTTGCGCACGACGTTCGGCGCCAGGTGAATATCCGGCGCATGCGGCGCGCTGAATTTCTCGCCGTCACCGAACCACGCATACGAGCGCCCCTTGACCACTCGCGGCTCGACTTCGACCGAACCAACATTGCCATCGCGCAGATACTCGATGGAGAGCTTGTCGCCCTCTTCGACGCCACGCATGAAATCGAGCAGGCGCGCGCTGGCCTCGTCACCATCGTCCGCACTCAGCGACTCGTCGTTGATTGAGGTAATTACGTCACCGGCGCGCAAGCCGGCATCGTCCGCAGCACTGCCTGGAGTCACACCGAGAATGCCGACACCTTCCACGGGTCCGGTATCCTCAGTTTTGCCGATCGTCACGCCGAGCCTGGGCTTGTCCATCAGGTCGATGACACGCGTTTCCATTTCGACCATGCGTGGCAGGTTTTGCGAACTCAGTTCCGCAATCTGGCGCGCGGCTTCCTCGAGCTGGCGCTCAGCCTCTCGCATCTGCTCACGCGCTTCCGCGTCCTGCTGGAGCATTTCTGCCCTGCGCTCCTCAGCAGCGCGTCTTGCCTCTTCGGCTTCCTGCTCTTGCGCAGTTGCCTGCGTAGCGAACAGCAATGCCACCGCGACAGGGATCAATAATTTCGAAGTCTTCATTAAATTCGTTCTCCTAAAACACTCAGAATGCGGTTCGCTGCGCCTGCGCATAGCGCATGCCAACCAGCAATTTCATCAACCTGACGCGTTCGCGCCAAAATATTTCCTCTTCTTCCGGAGTTAGCTGAAATTCGGGGTCATTGAGCTGATAGTCGATGGCCGCGATACGGTCCTCGAGTCCCGCAATCGTGGCCGCCGTACCGGCACGCATTACTCGCGGCTCGGCCGGCAAATCGCGCAGGTCGTTTTCGAGCTGCCGCGATTCGGTCATCAGCGTCTGCAAAGTGGTCAGCGACATTGGCGGATTGCTGGCCACGTTGGCGGGCGTTGGCCGGAACTCGGGCGTCGGCATTTCCAGAACACCCGGCAAAATGAACGCGCCGAGAACAACGGCTGCCGCCAGGCTGCCCCCCAGATACCAGGTCGATGGCCGCCTGCCCGCCGGCCGGTTGATCAGCCCTTCGGCCTCGGCCTGCTCACGAATACGGTGCCAGACGGCGCGCGGCGGCATGGTGTCCGGCAGGCTGTTTAGCCCGTCGCGCAATGCGTCGCGCTCGTCTGCAGTCAATCCGTAGATCATCTCTTCGTCCTTAACGTCATTCGTCATCGTCAGTAACTCCCGGCAGCGGCGCCATCAGTCGCGAGCCCATCCTCGCCGACTTCAAGCATCGGTCTCAGGCGCTGATACGCCCGTGACAGCTGCGATTTCGAAAAGCTTTCTGTCTTGCCCATCGCTGCCGCGATCTCCTTGTGCGTAAATCCTTCGACATCATGCAGCCACACAACCGCGCGACTGACGGACGGCAGGTTTGCGAGTGCCGCATCGAGATCCAGCGCGTCGTCCGGATGCCTCGATATACCGTGGCTCGCGGCATCGCCGGGCGTCATGTCATCCCAGCCATCCCCAAGCGATTGACCGCGTGCAGTCCAGGCCGAGCGCAGGAACATCAACGCTTTGGTCACCGCGATTCGCCGGATCCAGCTGCCGATGGCGGCTTCGCCACGAAACTGGCCGATCGACCGCATGACCTCGATGAATGTCTCCTGCACGAGGTCCTCCGCATGGGCCGGCACACGCGTAAAGCGCAGGCACACGGAATAAACCGGGGTGGCGAACGCTCGATACAGGATCTCGTGCGCTCGCGCGTCGCCGCGCGCAGCCCGCTTGATAATCGCGGGATCAATCTGGATATCAGCAAACTTGCTCATGTCTCGATTCCTAGATGCCCGGTCTCCAGGAAAGGTCGCAGAGTCGCCAAATATTCGTATACTGTGCGCCTTCTGGCCGGGGCCAGCCTGATTTTACCCCGGTCGCTCTGGCCGGGATGGCGGAACTGGTAGACGCGCCGGATTCAAAATCCGGTTTCCGAAAGGAAGTGGGGGTTCGATTCCCCCTCCCGGCACCAACGATTTCAGCGACTTACGCTGTTATCTGAATTCTCCCAATCTTGAATGCAATGCCCGACAAGCTTCCGGGCAGCGGGGATGGTGCCTGTCAATCAACCAAGGAGACCTGGAATTCAAAAAAAAGCCCGCGTCGAAACGCGGGCGTCAGTATGTCGAAAAACTGCTCCTCGACGCCGGAACCGACGCCGAGGAGCTCGAGCTTACTGTGTATCGATATCGATAATGGTTCTGGCTATTTCACCAACGCCATCTTCGTGTTGTACGACACCGAGGTGGCGCGTGCCGCCAGTCAATCCGGCGTAATCGACAGTGACTGTCTCACTGGCCCCCGAAACAGCGGATGGCGGTGCAGTGACCACCGTGTTCAAATTGTCACCGAACACCGGCTGGACCCAGGCTGTATAGTCGATAGTGCCCGTTGAGGAGGAGAAGTAGTCGATAACGACGAAGTAGCCTCCGGCTGCCGGATCAGCAACATCAACAACCTCTTCAGAAGTTGCGCCGCCACTCGACCCGAGGAAAACCAGCGGATTTACTCCAGCGCAACCGTCATCAGCGTAGAACAAGCGCAAATCGAGATCCGCCCCTGCCGGCGTGGTATCCGCATCAAACGTGGCAAAACGGAAATGCGTATGCGCCGGAAGGTCAATGCAGAACGCATCCAGGAGATTGTCGGTGGCAACACTATCTGTGATACCAAGACTCTCTAGCATGCCGCTCAATACTGCAGAGTACGCACCCGTATAGCCAAACTCGACAGAAATATCGACGGAGCCGTCTGTGCCGCTTGCATCGACCTCGTCATCTGCGCTGATCAGCAGCGGCCTTATGGCGATGGGGCTTCTAGCCGGGGTCTGGCCAGAATCATTGTTCCAGGTCAGTGATCCGAACGTCCATTCACCCGGGACCAAAGCCGCGTTACCCGTGAAGGTCATCGTAACGGTCCGGGTGTCGCCCTCGTTCAGCGTGAACACGCTCGGATCTACCACAACGTCGACGCCCGGAGGGGCAGCAACGGACGCGGTAAACTCGGTGCCATCGGGAGACACGCTCGTTACGATTCGCGTGACGATCTGGCTTCCGATGAAATCCCCGATTCCGATCGATGCGAGGTTCAGATCGCTACCGTCAGTCGGGAAGCCAAGTCCAGCAAGAAATGCACAGTCTGCATCACTAATCAGCTGTACGTTGTTGTCGCAGGTAAACGCCAGGTAATCGAAGAATCCGGCGTCGTACACCAGGCCCGGTGAAAATGCGCCGGCCGGCACGATGGCACCTGCACCGATGTCGAACGGGTCGGCCGCAACATTCGCGAAAGATTTCTTCAGATCCTGACGTGCTGATGTCATGAGCGCGGATTTGGCCATCGCCGGACTCCAGTCCGGGTGGGCCCCCTTGAGAAGGGCGAAAATTCCTGCCACATGCGGACTGGCCATCGACGTGCCACTGATGGACTGGTAGGGAACGCCGCCGTCGGCATTGGCGTTCGGCTGCAACGTTTCAGCCGCGATAATGCCTACACCAGGTGCAGCTACATCCGGCTTGATAACGTCAAGTGCTCCGCCATTGGGTCCACGTGATGAGAACTCGGCAATCCGGTTTTCCGCAGACACATTGGCACTCGCATCCAGAGTCGCATTTACGCCGACCGCGCTGGCCATCGCATCACCATCGTTGAAACCAACCATAACGCCCGGAATCGTGGTGCCCGGTGCAGACATCACAATTGGATCGACACGGTCGGGCGCAGTGCCATCGTTGTAGACGATGATAGCGTCGGCCCCTCCCGCGGCGGCGTTGTTATATTTCTCGGAAAAGCTGCAGGCGCCACGTATGGACAGCGCAATGCCGGAGATCGGAGCATTCAGACCCGCACCGCAGCCGTTTGCCGGGTCGGTAAGCGTCACTTCAGCCGTAATCGGACCGGTGTCGTCCAGCGATACCGGGCTGTCGCCTTCCACCGCAATGTAATCGCCTGCTATGGCGCCGGGAGCATTGACCGTTACGACATTGTAGAAGACCTCGTCGTCCTGCGACGCGCCGACGCCCGTGATCCATGGCACACCGGCGGGTGTGCCGGTGGTTTGCGCGCCGGGTCCATCATTGCCGTTCGACGTCGCTACGAACACGCCGGCGTTGGCTGCGAACAGGAATGCGATGTCGTCGGGACCGGCGAACACGGTGCTCGCGCCGCCGATCGAGAAGTTGATGACGTCGACACCATCAGCCACCGCTTGGTCGATCGCAGCGGCTGAATCCGCACCGGCACAACCAGGGAGACCCACTCTGGGTTCCCAACAGACCTTGTAGGCCGCGATGCGTGCTCGCGGCGCCATGCCGCTAACCGGCAAGCCATTAATCGTATTCTGCGGGCCCTCATTGCCCGCGGCGGTGCCCGCCGTGTGACTACCGTGACCGTCGCTGTCGCGTGGCGACAGGAAGTCAGAAACTATTAGGCCCGAGTGGCCGTGTGCGCTGAAGCCATCGGGATAGAATCGGGCACCAATCAGCTTGTTGTTACAGCTGTCCTGCGAAAAATTCTCGCCCGACTGGCAGGATCCGTTCCAACCAGCTGGCGGTGCTTCGTAAGCGAGGTTTCTCTTGCCACTCGAGCCCGTCGCATGGGAAAAGTCGATTTGGTCCGAGAAGCTCGGATGTTCGGGCCAGATGCCGGTGTCGATGATGCCGACAATGATGTCTTCACCCTTGCCTTCGACATCCCAAACACCACCGCCACCCGTAAGGCCGAGGTAGTCGGGCGTACTGTCGGTCGTCGGCTGGCGGATCTCATCTTGCCAGACCCGTACGACATCATCTCGTGCACGAAGTGCCTCGACCTGCGACGTGGTCAGAACCGCGGCAAACCCGTTCAATGCGTAGCTATAGCTGTAGATCTTGTCGCCGGCTCCGACGGCGCTCAGCGCACTGTCATGCGTGGATTTCAAGCGATTCACGTATTTCCTAACGTGGGCGCTGTTGGGATTGATCTTTTTCCCCTTGGCCGGCTTCGTGGCTTTGTAACCACTGATGTCGCCCTCATAGGCAACCGCAGGATCGTCTCTCATCATGACGATGTAGACGTTGGATTTCGACGTCGTGTCCGCTGCCGGAATGGCGGCACTGTCTACCGCCTGCACGTCGATCTGGGCCGTAGCCGGCGCCGCGAGCAACATGCCCAGCACCGCCGACAGGAATGTCGTCGTAAATTTCTTGTTCACTGTTTTTCCCCTTAAGATTGGTTTTTCAAAATTCTTTGTTGCGCAGCAAAGGTAGAGTCTCACGATTGACTCGGTGCTCACGGCCACTGGCGCGCCCTTGACAAAAGACGACGTTCCTGGGTACCGATTCCAAACTCCGAGCGATCCCTCATACTCCCTCCACAATCGCGCAAGCCGCCCCCGCATGCTCGTCTCAGCTCCCTGACGGCCCGAAGCGACAGTGCACTTTTATACCTTAGTTTCACTAGCGAAAATAATCTGGATCTGGAGAAAATTTCCTGACCACTTGGTCACGTTACTGCAGTCTTATTCTGGCCCTGATGCCAGCACGGATAGCGACGGCGACGGCGAGATGCAAACAGATGATTTCAAAACCTTTTGCGCATGAGAACGGGCGCGTCCCGGTTCCATATTCCAGCGACAAATTTTTTTAGTCGATCGGAACCAGGCCAATGTTTTGGTAGGGAATTCCGATGTCGGCTAGCAATCCAGATGAGAATGCGCATCGTTATGTTAATTCGCCAAGAATCCAACTCGGTTGATGCCCGAGCGTTACATCTTGCGACTGACCGATGGCCGCAATCACATCGGCTTGACGATTACTCAAGAGAGCGGCGAAGCGCGAAATTTTGCGCGCCGTCTTGACTTAAGAGACTCGACAGAATGGAATGAGGTGTAACACGGTCTAATAGTGACTAGTAGGCAAAGAATCGAGTTCAAAATCCAGTTTCCGAAAGGAAGTGGGGGTTCGATTCCCCCTCCCGGCACCAAACCCTCGATATGACGATGAAATACTGCTCAGCCTGCGGCTCGCTGGTCGCCCGCAAGACACCGTCCGACGACAATCGGGAACGTTGGGTCTGCGAGCGCTGCGACGTCGTGCACTATCAGAATCCGTTGATCGTTGTGGGTTGCGTCGCCGAGCAGGACAGCAAGGTCCTGTTGTGCAAGCGCTCGATCGAGCCACGCAGAGGCTACTGGACCGTGCCGGCAGGGTTCATGGAACTCGGGGAATCACTGGCGGGTGGCGCCGCGCGCGAGACGCTGGAAGAAGCCTGCGCAACGGTCGAGATCGGCCACCTGTTTGCGTCGGTGGATGTCGTCGACGCTGGCCAGGTGCATCTGTTCTTTACAGGCAGGCTGATTGGCGGCTATGGCGTTGGCCACGAGAGCATGGACACCGCACTATTCGCCGAGAACGAGATTCCCTGGGACGAACTCGCCTTCAGAAGCGGCCGATTCGCATTAGAAAAGTATTTCGAAGACCGTGGCGAGAACCGCGGCGTCCACATCCACGAGTTAAGGCGCATTAGACACAAATAGGCAGTACAGGCCGGTGGGAACGTATTGAGATTTTTTCACGGGCGTTTATGCCGCGTATTTGTTCTCACTTAACCTCGCTCGACGTCCTGTCTCGCTCACATCGTCCTCCGCTTGCTCGGGCGTCCTGCTTCGCCTCGCTCCGCACGACGCTCGAACAAACACCCGGCACTCCGCCCCTGACACATCGCGCCTGATCGATCGCGCGCTGGGGCGCGCTCCCACAGAATCGTGATGATCGCGATTACGGGTACAGGACGGCGGGGTGTTCCTCGACGGAAGTAAAGCGCAGCGCAGCGAGCCATGACGGAGAGGAATTCCCCGGCGGCCTGGACAATGCAGCGGTTTTTTTTACTTGGCTGGTTCGGCCTTGCGGTCGAGACGCAGTTTCAGTGCGTCGGGCGGCAGGTAACCAGCGACGAGTTCACCATCTTCGAAGACGATGGCGGGCGTACCCGACAAGCCGACTTCCTGACCCATGATGTAATGATCCTGCACCATCGAAGCATCGCACTTCGATGACTCGAATTCACGGTCGAGCTTCGCCATCGTCAACGCGCTCGCGCGATCCGTAGCGCACCAAACGTCTTCCGCTACATTCCAGGAACTCGATGCCGGACCACCGCGCGGGAACAACAGGTAACGTACCTCGATACCGTGTGCCATATAGTCATTGATCTGATTGTGCAGGCGGCGACAATAAGTGCAGTCGGTATCGGTAAAAATCGACACTGAATACTTTACTTCGTCCGGCGTAAAAGCGATGACCTGATCGTCGGCAACAGCTGACATAACATCGCGGCGCGCGAGTTCACGGCCCTGCTCCGTCAAGTTCACTTGCAGATCAAGGTCGATGATGTCGCCTTGCAACAGGTAACGTCCGTCGTGCGAGATGTATGCCACGACCGACCCTTTCCGAATCGTGTACCAGCCGTCGATGGGGCTGGTGTAGATATCCTCGGCCGCAATACTCTCGAACAGTTCGGAAATGCGCGCACGATCCTCAGCAGGAGCCAGTTCGGGCTCAGCCGCAAATACAGGCGTAAGCCCGATCACGGCCGTCCATAAGATTGTGAGCATGATGCGTGTCATAAGGGCGATTCCAGGACGATATACGTTAGCCAGTTGGACAGGCGTGATCAGCGCCGGTTCCGGCGCAGAAGTGTAGCAAAATGAGGCGCCTGCAACAGTAGACCCCGGCAGGCAGACATTTCTTACATCAACCGCGTGGGTGATGTTCGCCGTGCAGGTCCTTGAGGCGCTCTCGCGCAACGTGCGTGTATATCTGCGTTGTCGACAGGTCGCTGTGACCCAGTAACAGCTGCACAACGCGCAAATCTGCGCCGCGATTCAGGAGATGCGTCGCGAATGCATGGCGCAGGCTGTGGGGCGAGAGCTTCTTGCGAATGCTCGCCTTCTCGGCATAGCGCTTGATGATGTGCCAGAACGCCTGCCGCGTCATACGATCGCCGCGGCGTGTCGGGAACAGGTAGTCGGTCTGCCGCTCCAGCAGAATCTCCATGCGCGAGCCTTCGATGAAGTCCTTGAGCCAGCGCTGCGATTCCTCACCCAATGGAATCAGGCGCTCGCGGTCGCCTTTGCCGACGATGCGCAGAACTCCCTGGTTGAAGTTGACCTGGGATTGCTTGAGATTGATAAGCTCCGAGACGCGCAGTCCGGTGGCGTAGAGCAACTCCAGCATTGCACGATCGCGGTGGCCCAGCGGTTCGTCGGTGTTCGGCGCATTCAGCAGCGAATCCACCTCTTCCTCGCTGAGGGTTTTAGGCAGCGAGCGGCCAATCCTGGGCATTTCGATTTCAGCCGTGGGATCGGTACTGCGCAAGCCTTCGCGCATGATGTAACGGAAGAAACGCCGGAAGCTCGACAGCTGTCGTGCCGTCGAGCGCGGCTTGGCCCCGCTTTCGACACGGCCGGCGATGAACGCCAGCAAATCGGCCTTGTCGGCTTCGTCGATTGTCTTGCCGTCTTTCGCAAGTCCACGGCCGAGAGTCATCAGATCCGCACGGTAGGCGCCGAGCGTGTTCTGCGACAAACCGCGTTCCATCCAGATTGCATCAAGAAACCGGTCGACGAGCTCTTCCGAGCTCTTGACTGTCTTTGTTTCTTCCTGCGTTAGTTCACTGCTAGCCATAGTGTCCATTCGGTCGGTCGCGCAATCCCTTGCTTCACTGACGTCGCGCTGTCCACCAACATTCCTGCGGGCCAGCTGGTAGCATACGCCGGATTCCAAATTCCAGCGTCGTGCCAGGCCCGCCTGGCGTTATCGATCGCGCGTCGCCAAGCGACGGTTTTTTCAAGAATTTGAGTATGATAACGATGCCGGCCAACGGGCGTGACAGGCTTCACAGATTCCACAAGGCGTTTACATAAAGTGATCCCCGTCACACTCCGTACCGTGCACCGGATCGGCACGCAGACGGTCCGATGAAGCGTCTGCTGCACAACCTGTTCGGTTTGTACGCCCTTCTCGTGTTTTCGCTGTGCGTGCTGTTCTCACTTTTTACGGCGATCTTCGTTCCCGGACTCGAGCGACGCCGCCGGTGCGCAGCCGGCGCCGCCCGCTCCTCGTTCCTGCTGTCCGGGATACGGCCCACGGTGAATGGCCTCGAGAATCTGCCGGCGGGCAGCTGCGTGGTCGTCGCCAACCACGCCAGTTATGTCGACGGCGTGCTATTGAAGGGCTTCCTGCCGCCGCGCTTTTCCTTCGTGATCAAGGGTGAGATGCGCAATATTCCTGTCGCCCATTTCCTGATAAGGCGATCCGGAGCGCGCTTCGTCGAACGCTTCAAGTCGTCCGAGAGCTCTCGCGACGCCCGGCAAATTGTCAAGGCTGCTCGCGGCGGCGAGTCGCTGTGCTTCTTCCCTGAAGGCACATTCCTCGAGAAACCGGGGGTTGGACGCTTCCGTGCCGGCGCCTTCATGGCGGCGATCAAGGGCGAGATGCCAATAGTGCCGGTCGCAATCTTCGGAACGCGGCGCATGATGGGCGCCCGGCGCGCGCTGCCACGGCCGGTCCCGGTCAGGGTCGAGATACTGCCGCCGATCCTGCCGGATGACCCGGCCTTCGGGGATCATCACACGCTCGCCGAATCTGCACGCCAGCGAATCCTCGCCATTCACGACGAACCTGATTTGCTCGCGAAGTAAAACAGCGGCAAATGCATATTGCGCTGCGCCAATAATTCCCCGAAAGTACGCAGCCGAAGAACATAGCCTGGAGGAATTCCATGAGTTCGGATGCCGTCGTAATCGTTGCTGCAAAACGCACGCCCATCGGGGCTTTTCAGGGAGCATTTTCGGACGCCACAGCACCGCAACTGGGCGCAACAGCCATAGCCGCCGCCGTCGCTGACTCGGGGGTCGACCCGGGAGACGTCGACCAGGTGTATATGGGTTGCGTATTGCCGGCCGGCCTCGGCCAGGCGCCCGCACGTCAGGCCGCGCTCGGCGCCGGCATCCCGACCGGGACGCCCTGCACGACGGTCAACAAGATGTGCGGCTCGGGTATGCAGACCGTGGTGCTCGGCCACGACCAGATCATGGCGAACAGCGCGGCCATCATCGTGGCCGGCGGGCTCGAGTCGATGACGAATGCGCCGTACATGATGCCGAAGGCCCGGCGCGGTTTTCGCATGGGGCACCAGGAGGTGCTCGATCACATGTTCTTCGACGGGCTGCAGGACATTTACGACGGCCACATGATGGGGCATTACGCCGAAGTCACTTCACAGAAATACGGCTTCACCCGTGAAGAGCAGGACGCTTATGCGATCGAATCCGTCACGCGCGCAAGGCGCGCGATCGAAGACGGATCCTTCGAGGCCGAGATCACACCCGTAACGGTCAAGACGCGGAGAAAGGAAGTCGTCGTTAGTGAAGACGAAAGTCCGGGCAAAGCGAATATCGAGAAGATTCCGGAATTGCGTGCGGCATTCGCCAAAGACGGCACGGTTACCGCGGCAAGTTCGTCATCGATATCCGACGGAGCGGCAGCCCTCGTCATCATGCGTGAGTCCGAAGCCGAGAAGCGCGGCCTCGAACCACTGGCTCGCATCGTCGGACACACGGCCTTCGCCCAGGAACCGGCATGGTTTACAACAGCGCCCGTATTCGCCTTGCAGGCGTTGCACGAGCGGCTCGGCTGGAGCCCGGAAAATGTGGATTTGTACGAGATTAACGAAGCATTTGCCTGTGTGACGATGGCGGCAATGAAGGACGTCGGCATCGATCACGCGAAGGTGAACGTCAACGGCGGCGCGTGCGCGCTCGGTCACCCGATCGGCGCAACGGGCGCCAGGATCACAACAACGTTGCTGCACGCGATGCAGGCGCGAAACCTGAAACGCGGCATCGCAACGCAGTGCATTGGTGGCGGCGAAGCGGTCGCCATCGGCATCGAAATCGATTAGGAGCAAACATGGATCTATCGACTGCAAAAGCCGTCGTTACGGGCGGCGCATCCGGATTGGGATTCGCAACCGCAAAAGCGGTCGTTGACGCTGGCGGTCACGTTGCCTTGTTCGACGTCAACGGCGAACAGGGCGAAGCGGCCGCGGCCGGTCTCGGCGAACGCGCGACGTTCATACAGACCGACGTCTCGAGCGAAGACGCCGTTCGCAGTGCAGTGCAGGCTGCCAATGAATTCATGGGCGGGATAACGCTCGCCGTCAATTGCGCCGGCATCGCGACCGCCGGGCGCACACTCGGCCGCGAAGGTCCCTGGCCCTCGGAGAAATTCAACCAGGTTATCCAGGTCAATCTTGTCGGTTCCTACAACGTGACTAAGGAAGCTGCCGCGGTCATGCAGCAGAACGAACCGAATGCACAGGGCGAACGCGGTGTCGTCATCAGCACAGCATCAATCGCCGCATTCGAGGGCCAGATCGGCCAGGCTGCGTACTCGGCATCGAAGGGTGGAATCGTCGGCATGATGTTACCGCTCGCGCGCGAGTTCGCGCAGTTCGGCATTCGCGTAAATACGATCGCGCCCGGCATCTTCAAGACACCGATGATCGCTGGTATGCCCGAGGAAGTGCAGGACTCGCTCGGCAAGCAGGTTCCGTTTCCGCCGCGTTTGGGCGCACCTGAGGAGTATGCGGACACCGCCGCGTTCATCTACGGCAATCCAATGGTGAATGGCGAGACGATCCGCGTCGATGGGGCTATACGGATGCAGCCCAAATGACAGTTGTGCGGCCGCTTCACGCCTGCAGGCGGACAAAAAACAGGAACAAGTGATGCGGATACCAACGGTTTACTTGCTGTCCATGTCAATCATCTCCGCAAACATTTGCGGATGTGCCGCAACTGGTAGTGAGCAGGAGAACCTCGATGCAGTTCTCTGGGTACAGACGTCATCGGAGTACTCCGCGACTGTTATTGGCGCATACGCTGCCGCAACTGATGCTCTGCACCGTATAGTCGCTGCTGATCCAACAGCCGTTAGTCGAATGGCCGTCGTGATGGACTTGGACGAGACCGTTCTGGACAACTTCGCTTATCAAGCACAGGCGGTGTTGGACGATGTGGGTTATCAGCCCGAATCATGGGATGAGTTTGTCGCACTCAGGAACGCCACTGCAGTACCAGGAGCTGTTGATTTCATCACGGCGGGCCAAGACCTGGGAGTAAGCGTTCTGTTTATTACCAACCGTCCATGTCGAGACAGGACCGATAACTCGGGTGACTGCCCTCAAAAGGAAGACACTTTGGTCAATCTCCGGCAACTTGGAATTGAGATTGGTCTCGGCGCATTATTCTTGAAAGGCGAGCGGGTACCAGATCGATGCCTGAGTCTTCTGTCTGATTCGGAGCAAGCACAAGGCCGATGGACGGAGTCCGATAAGACAACCAGGCGCCAGTGTGTAGAGCTTAATCACGATATTGTGATGCTGGTCGGAGATCAGCTTGGTGACTTCATCGGAGGACTGGAAGAAACAACGCCGGCATCCCGCAAAGCGTTAATGACGCAGTACGTGAGTAATTGGGGCAATACCTGGTTCATGATTCCAAATCCAACTTATGGGGCCTGGTTAAACCTTCTGCAGCCAGATAAGCGATCACACCTCCGAGGGATGTGATCCGCCGTCATTTCAAAAGCAGGTATTTTCCAATTTGACCAACAACGACTCCGCGGAGTCGTTCAAGCTACATGCCGGAGTAATTCGGGCCGCCGCCGCCCTCTGGCACCGTCCAGACGATGTTTTGCCCGGGGTCCTTGATGTCGCAGGTCTTGCAATGGACGCAGTTCGCCGCACTGATCTCGAATTTCTTCTCGCCGTTCTCTTCGACCACCTCGTATACACCGGCCGGGCAATAACGTTGCGCAGGCTCATCGTAAATCGGCAGGTTGTACTCGATCGGTACTGACTCGTCCTTGAGTTGCAGGTGCGAGGGTTGGTCTTCCTCGTGGTTGGCGCTCGACAGGAACACCGACGACAAACGATCGAAGCTGATGACGCCGTCGGGTTTCGGATACTCGATCGGCTTCGCATCGGCGGCTTTGTCGATGCACTCGTGATCGGGATCCATGTTGTGCCACGTAAATGGCAGCTTGCCAAAAAAGATGCTCTGGTCGATGAACGTAAAGGCGGATGCCCAGAATGTCCCGAGCTTGTGCAATGCCGGACCGAAGTTGCGTCCACGATGCAGTTCCTTGTGCACCCACGACTCCTTCATGGCCTTTTCATAGGAGTCGAGAGTGCCCTGCCCCGCATCGCCGGATGACAGTGCCGCGTGCACGCTCTCCGCTGCCTGCATGCCTGTCTTGATCGCCGTATGCGCGCCCTTGATCTTGACGCCGTTGAGGAACCCGGCGCCGCAACCGACGAGCATACCGCCGGGGAACGCGAGAGTCGGCAAGGACTGCAAGCCGCCCTTGTTCACGGCGCGAGCGCCATAGCCGATACGCTCACCGCCTTCGAGATATTTCCGTACGCGTGGATGCTGTTTCCAGCGCTGGAATTCCTCGAACGGCGACAGGTGCGGATTGCGGTAGTTGAGCGCAATGATCAGGCCCAGGAAAACCTGCCTGTTCGACGCGTGGTATATGAACCCGCCGCCCTCAGTGCGATTGCCGAGCGGCCACCCCATGGTGTGGACAACCAGGCCCTCGTCATGACTTTCCTCCGGCACCTCCCAGACTTCCTTGATGCCGATGCCATAGTGCTGCGGGTCCGAATCGGCCCGCAGATTGAATCGCTGCATCAGCTCTTCACTCAAATTGCCTCTCACTCCTTCGGCAAAAATCGTGTACTTGCCGAGGAGCTCGTAACCCGCCTGGAAGCTGGATTTCTTCTGGCCGTCCTTGCCGATGCCCATATCGCTCGTCGCAACACCGGTGACCCGGCCCTCGGCGTCGTAAAGCACCTCTGACGCGGCGAATCCCGGAAAGACATTGATACCCGCGCTCTCGGCCTGCTCGCCGAGCCACTGGCAGAGGCGGCCGAGGCTGATGATGTAGTTGCCGTGGTTGTGCATCGGCCGCGGCACGAACAACCCGGGTACCCCAATCCCGCCCGTGTTACTCGTCAGGTAATGAATGCTGTCGCCCTTGACGGCCGTCTTCACGGGCGCGCCCATGTCGCGCCAGTCGGGGAAGAGTTCATCGAGCGCCGTGGGTTCGAAGACACAGCCCGAGAATATGTGTGCGCCGATCTCCGAGCCTTTCTCGACGACGACGACTGACAGGCTGTCATCGAGTTGCATCAAGCGACACGCTGCCGCCAGCCCGGCGGGGCCGCCGCCGACGATGACAACATCGAATTCCATGGATTCGCGTTCGGAGTTTTCGCTCATGCTTGTTACTTCTTGTTGGACGGTGGACGGACCCGCTATATGGCGGTGATTCTTGCCCCATTGTAACCTTGGGCCGCGATATCTACACGGTCGGACGGTGCAATTGAATATTCAGGACGCGTACGAGCAATACCTGCAACATCACGGCCACGTCCGGGATCCGCAGCAGGTTCACGTGGTCGGCCTGTTGGCAGACCTGCAACAACGCCTCATAGAGGCCAGACCGTCGCGTACCGGCCTGATTCGGCTCCTCCGTACCAACAGGGCTGCCGACGATGGCATCGCCGGGCTGTACCTCTGGGGCGGTGTCGGCCGCGGCAAGACATTCCTGATGGACCTGTTCTTCGAGACCCTCGATATCGACCGGAAACGACGCGTGCATTTTCATCGATTCATGCAGGATATTCATCACCGGCTGAAGGCGCTCGACGCTATCGAGGATCCACTGGATACCGTGGCGAAAGACATCGCGTCCGATGCCCGTGTGCTTTGTTTCGACGAATTCTTCGTCAGCGACATCGGCGACGCGATGATCCTCGGCCGCCTGCTCGACGGCCTGTTTCGACGCGGCGTAACCCTCGTGACGACGTCGAACACCCAGCCGGACGACCTGTACAGGGACGGTTTGCAGCGGCGGCAATTCCTGCCGGCTATCGTGGCGATCAATCGCCACACCGAAGTCGTCCACATGGGGGGCGACACAGACTACCGCCTGCGATTGCTCCGCCAGGCAGGAACGTTCCTGACGCCCGACGATGAATCGGCACACGAAAAGCTACGGGTGTTTTTCGCGGAGTCGGCGTCCAGCCAGGTCGCCGAGAATCAGATGCTCGAGGTCAACGGCCGCGATCTGCACGTGCAGCGCTGCGCCAAGGGTATCGCGTGGTTCGATTTCACGGATATCTGTGATGGCCCGCGCAGCCAGTCAGATTACATCGAGATTGCGCGCTGGTACCCGACCGTCATCATATCTGGCGTGCCCGAACTCGACGCTCAACAGGAAAACCAGGCGCGCCGCTTCATCGCTCTGGTGGACGAGTTTTATGATCGCCGGGTGAAGCTGATCATCTCCGCCGACCACAGTGCAGAGAGGCTGTACTCAGGGCAGCGACTGCGATTCGAATTCGAGCGAACGGTCAGCCGCTTGCTGGAAATGCAGTCCGGCGAATACCTGCACCTGCCACACCTGGCCTGACGCCGCACGCCCGCCTCCGGCGCGGTTGAACACGCCTCCGCATGTGGTTACTGTTGTTCTTGCCCCCTCATGGACCTGACGAGAACACCAATGACGGACGAACTGATTCTCGAGGATTTCCTGCCATATCGGCTGGCAGTTCTGTCTCATACCGTAAGCACCAAGATCGCCGGCGTTTACGACAAGCGTTTCGGGCTTACGATACCTGAGTGGCGTGTCATCGCGATTCTCGGCCGCTTCCCCGGCCTGTCCGCCGTCGAAGTGGCGGAGCGCACGATGCTGGACAAGGTTGCCGTTAGCCGCGCCGTGACCAAGCTCATCAAGAACGGCCGTCTCGACCGTGAATTTGCGGATGCAGACCGCCGCCGCTCGATCCTGAACCTGTCCGAAGAAGGCCATCGCGTCCACGACGAGGTCGCGCCCCTTGCTCTGCAGTTCGAGCGAGACCTGTTGCACGGCCTCAAGGACGAGGAGATCGAGGTGTTTAATATCGTCATGGAGCGTCTGCTGGCGAAAGCGCGCTTGCTGGGTACGCCATAGTAATTCCGTTGCTCGAGGATAGTGCGTAGAATACCCGCGCGCCAAAAGTTTGGGCGATAACCGCAAGCGATCGGGCTGCAAAATGCAGCCGGAGATTCAACAGTGACACAATCCGAATTTCGCCGGGGTAGCGACGTCAAGGAGCGCATCCTCGATGCGATCGTCTCATCCCGGGTGCAATCCGACACCCTCAAAAACCGCCAACAGATCAAACGCTTTCTGAGCGAGTATTTCGCGCATGTTCCTTACGAGGATTTGCACGGGCGCGACGAAAAGACGATGGCTCGCGCGGCACTGGCACATCTCGAGTTTGGCGCGGTACGAGCCAACGGAAAGCCGCTCATCCGGTTCTTTAACCCGACGCTGGCGGAACACGGCTACGAATCGGCATTTTCGTTCGTTGAGATGGTCAACGATGACATGCCCTTCCTCGTCGACTCGGTCTTTGCGGCGATCAACCGGCAAGGACTTGCCGTCCACATCACGGTCCACCCGGTCGTCCGGGTCAGCCGGGATGGCAAGGGCCGGATAAAAAAAATCGGAGCGCGGGGTTCTGGCGAAGGCAAGCCCGAGTCCTTCATTCGCTTTGCCATCGACAAAGAAACCGATCCGCAACACATCAAGCTGCTCAAACAGGAAATCCTGAAGGTCCTCGCCGACGTGCGCCTCGCCGTTGATGACTGGGCCGCAATGCGCGAGAAGATGGCTGACGCCCGTAGCCTTATGGAATTCGGACCGCCCGGTGTTGAAGACGAACTGCGCACCGAGAGCCAGGAGTTGCTCGACTGGATGATCGCCGAGCATTTCACGTTCCTCGGCTATCGCGAGTACAAGCTCATTTACCGCAAGGACAGGGTCTACCTGAAGCCCGTGGAAGGTAGCGGTCTGGGATTGCTGTCCCATGACGAACGTGGTGAAAGCAAGACTGTCGAATTGACGCGCGAGATGCAGCGCCTCGCACGTACGAAAGACTGGCTGATATTGACGAAGGCGAATTCCCGCTCGACCGTGCACCGTCACGCATACCTGGATTACGTGGGTATCAAGGTATACAACAAGGCTGGCAAAGCCGTCGGCGAACGGCGCTTCATCGGGCTTTTTACGTCCACCGCGTACAGCGAGAGCCCCCGCAATATCCCCCTGCTCCGGCACAAGATTCAGAAGATCATCGCTCGCTCGCACGTCGAGGTAACAGGCCACCGGGCCAAGGCGCTGATGCACATACTGGACACGTTCCCGCGCGACGAACTGTTCGAGAGTTCGATACCTGACCTTGCGCGAACGATGACAGGCGTCCTCAACCTGCAGGACCGGCAGCGCGTGCGCTTCTTCCTGCGCCGAGACACGTTTCGCCGCTTTTTTTCCTGCATCGTATTCGTACCGCGAGAGCGTTACACGACTGCCGTCAGACGTCGCATCGAGGAAATCCTCAAAGAAGCATTCGACGGCATTGCCGTCGACTCGAGCGTGCAGATTTCGGAATCGCCGCTCGCACGCCTGCATACGATCGTTCGCACATCGCCAGGCGAACGACCGCGAATCAGCATCCAGGAAATCGAGGCACAGATAGCCGCCGTTGTCGTCAGCTGGTCCGATAAATTACGCCAGGAAATGCTCATGACTTTTGGCGACGATGACGGTCACAAGTTGTTCGGAATCTATGGCGACGCATTTCCCGCCGGGTACCAGGAAGACACGGACGCGCGGGACGCGTGCAGCGATATCAGTTCGATCGACCAGATGCTGGCGGCCGGACGACGCCGGGCCGTGGAGCTGTATCGGCCGTCAGACTCCGAAACAGGGCATTTGCATTTCATGATCTTTGGCGTAGGCGAACCGCTCGCGTTGTCAGACGCAATGCCTGTGCTGGAGGAAATGGGACTCGACGTCTACACAGAGCACCCCTACGAACTCAATATGCGTGGTGGAGAGCCGATCTGGATCCAGGACTTTCACCTGCGCCACGAGAGTGGAACTGATATCGACGTCAAGGCGGCGTCTGCCCGCTTCGAAGAATGTTTCATGCGCGTTCTCGATGGCGACGCGGAGAACGACGGACTCAATCGTCTGATCCTGAGTGCCGACCTCGACTGGCGACAGACGGCACTATTGCGCTGCTACGCGAAATACCTGCAGCAACTCGGCATACCGTTCTCCCAGGACTATATGGAAGACGTGCTTGCTGCACGCCCCAAACTCGTGGGCTTGCTGGTCGAACAATTTGAAGCCATGTTCAACCCTGCACTCAGTAAGAACCGGCGTAGCAAGCTACTGAAGGCCGTACCGCGGTCGATCCAGCGTGAGGTAGGCAAGGCGAAGAATGTGGACGAGGACCGCATCCTCAATGCGTTCGCGGGCGCATTCAACGCGACGCTGCGCACCAACTATTATCTGCCGGGCGACTTCAACGGCCACCGCAGCTGCATTTCGATCAAGCTGGATCCGACGCGACTGCCGGAGGCACCGTTACCTCGACCGAAGTACGAGGTTTTCGTTTTTTCTCCCGAGGTCGAGGGCGTGCACTTGCGTGGTGGAGATATCGCGCGCGGAGGAATTCGCTGGTCGGATCGTCGCGAAGACTTTCGTACCGAGGTACTCGGCCTCATGAAAGCGCAGGTCGTCAAGAACACGGTGATCGTGCCTACGGGCGCCAAAGGTGGATTCTTCTGCAAGAGGATGCCCGAAGGCGACCGCGAAGCGATCGCGAAGAAAGGCATCGATTGCTACAAGACATTCATCAGCGGGCTCCTGGACATTACTGATAATGTGATTGACGGTGAGGTTGTTACCCCCGAAGGCGTGATTCGACGCGACGGCGAAGACCCGTATCTCGTCGTCGCCGCCGACAAAGGCACGGCGACATTCTCGGATATCGCCAACAAAATATCGCAGAGCTACGGCTTCTGGCTCGACGACGCATTCGCATCAGGGGGTTCTGCCGGTTACGACCATAAAGGTATGGGCATCACCGCGCGCGGCGCCTGGGAAGCCGTGCAGCGGCATTTCCGCGAGCAAGGCCTCAACACGCAGAAAGATCCGTTTACCGTCGTCGGCATCGGTGACATGAGTGGCGACGTGTTCGGCAATGGCATGTTGTTGTCCCGCAAAATCAAACTGGTTGCCGCGTTCAATCACCAGCACGTGTTCCTCGATCCCGACCCCGACATGGCCGTAAGTTTCAAAGAGCGGCGACGGCTTTTCAAGCTTGCGCGTTCGAGTTGGACCGACTACAAGGACGCGGCTATTTCCAAGGGTGGTGGCGTCTTTTCGAGACAAGCCAAGACAATTCGGCTGAGCAAGGAAGTCCGCAACATGCTCGGCACGGAAGAAACATCGCTGCAACCGGACAAACTCGTCTCCGCAATCCTGCGCATGAATGCGGACTTGCTGTGGAATGGCGGCATCGGCACCTACGTCAAAGCGAGCACCGAGAGCCATGCCGATGTCGGCGACCGCAGCAACGACAACGTGCGTATCAATGCGGGTGAGTTGCACTGCAATGTCATTGGTGAAGGCGGCAATCTCGGACTGACACAGCGGGCGCGTATCGAGTACAGCCTGAACGGCGGCCGGGTCAACACCGACTTTATCGATAACTCGGCCGGCGTCGATACCTCGGACCGCGAGGTCAACATCAAGATCCTGCTGAGCGACGTCGCCGAGCGGAAGGGCTTATCGCGGAAGAAGCGTGACGAATTACTGGCCTCGATGACCGATGACATTGCCGAATTCGCATTGCGGGCCAATTACTTGCAGACGCAGGCCCTTAGCATGAGCGAAGCGCGATCGCTGGAGCGCATGGACGAGATTGCGCGTGTGATCACGGGGCTGGAAAAAAGCGGATTGCTCGACCGTGACCTCGAGTACCTCCCCGAGGATTCCGAACTGGAGGAACGCAAAGCTCGTAATCAGGCCATTACGCGGCCGGAACTCGCGGTTGTACTCAGCTACGCGAAAATCGACGTCTACAACGCGCTGATGGCCTCGGACGAGACGCTCGAGGACTTCCTGAAGACACACCCGATGCGCTATTTCCCCGAGGTGCTGCGCCGTCGCTACCTCGATTTCATCCCGCTGCACAGGCTGAGTCCACAGATACTTGCGACGCTGATCGCCAACGATATCGTCAATCGCATGGGCCCGGCATTCGTCAAACGTGTGCAGCTGGATACCGGCGCTGACGTCGTAACCATCGCGCGTGCTTACACGATCGCGCGGCAGATCATTCGCGCTGGGCGGCTGAACCGCATCATCGAAGATCTGGACAACGAGATTCCAGCCTCGGCACAGATGGCCATGATGTTCGAGTTGTCCCGTGTCCAGAGGCACGCGACGTATTGGCTGATCGAGCACTATGGCGACAGCCTCAAGATCGACAAGATGATCGACCGTCTCAAGGCGGGCATGAGCACTGTGTATGGCCGCACTGGCCCCGTGATGTCAACGGCGGCACGTGCGCGTCACGCAAAAGCCAAGGCCGGTTACATCGAGATGGGTGTCCCCGAGAAACTCGCGGACAAGATGTCCGCGCTGCTCCTTACTCGTGTAGCGCTCGACATCACTGACCTCGCGGTCACTTACAAGCGCGACATCATGGAAGCAGCCAAGGTCTACTCACTGTTCAATGAAAAACTCGACCTTTTTGCCCTGCATTCGGGCGCTGAAGACCTCCACGTGCGCGGTCGCTGGCAGGCGGTCGCAAGAAGTAACTTGCGAGATGACCTGTACCTCATTCGTCGCGACATGGCGGCACAGCTGTTGAAGAAACGCAGTAAGAAGAGCGTTGAAGAACTCGTCGACAGATGGCTGCAACAACGCAGCGCCAAGGTTGAGCGCTTCAATTCGATGCTCGAGGAAATGACGCTGCGCGGTACTATCGATATTTCATCGTTGTCTGTCGCTGCCCAGGAGTTGCGCGAACTGGCTGCAATCTAGGACGTGTTTCGATTTTTGCCCTTCCCTATCTGCCCACGGAGAACGCATGGCTGGCAAACTCATACTCTGTCGCCACGGCCAGAGTGACTGGAACCTGAAAAACCTGTTTACGGGCTGGAAAGACGTCGACCTGACGGAGCAAGGCACTGCAGAGGCGATCGAAGCCGGTCGCACCGTTGCCGCGCTCGACTACGACATCGACATTGCATTTACGTCGGTGCTCAAGCGGGCCATTCGCACCTTGTGGCTCATGCTCGACGAAATGGATCGCGTGTGGATTCCGGTCGTGCGCGACTGGCGCTTGAATGAACGGCACTACGGCGCACTGCAGGGCCTCAATAAAGCGGAAACAGCCGCCAAATACGGCGACGAGCAGGTCCACATCTGGCGCAGAAGCTATGACATTCCACCACCCCCGCTCGAGGTGGATGATGAGCGACATCCGGCGAGCGATCCACGCTACGCTGGTATCGAAAACCTGCCGGGAACCGAGTCGCTCGCATTGACGCTGGAGCGCGTTCTACCGTGCTGGGATGAATGCATCGCTCCCGAATTGCTTGCCGGGCGTAACGTGCTGATCGCTGCCCATGGCAACAGCCTGCGCGCACTGGTCAAGATGCTGGACGACATTTCCGACGAGGAAATTACGGGCTTCAACATACCGACGGGCATACCGATTGCGTACGAACTCGATAATGACCTGAAACCGCTGGCACGAGAATTCCTGGGAGACCCGGAAACAGTTGCCAAAGCCGCGGCAGCGGTCGCGGCGCAGGGCAAAGCGAAGTAGTCCTGACAGGGTTCAGACCTGCAGCCGGGGGTCGGAACGCGACTTCCCGCTTTGGGCTTCGACGACGCGAATCAAGCCTTCCTGTACCGTCGACGCAACGAGCGCTCCGTCCTCGGTGAACAGCTGCCCGCGCGCGAAACCACGCGCGCCCGCAGCGTTTGGACTGTCAATTGCGTACAGCATCCACTCGTCGATACGGAAACGGCGATGGAACCACAGCCCGTGATCCAGGCTCGCCATGATCACGTTCCCGGACCCGAATGTCAGACCGTGCGGCAAAACGCTGGCACCCAGCAGTTCGTAGTCTGATACGTAGGCGAGCAAGTTCTGATGCAGGGCGAGATCATCGGGCAGGGAATCAACAGCACGAATCCAACAGTGTTTTGCCGGCTCCATAATTACCGGCTCCGTAAAGCTGATGCGTTCGACAGGCCGGAATTCGAACGGTCGCTTTTCCGTCAGGAAGCGCCGCATCTTCATCGGCACCGACTCCAGGTTCTCCACCGGAATATCGAACAGGTCCTTGAGTCCATCCGGCCCCGGCACATCCGGCATGTCCGCGTGGTGTTCGAGGCCCTCTTCCGGGATGTGGAATGACGCCGCAAGATTGAATATCGGCCTGCCGTGCTGAATAGCCACGACGCGGCGATTCGAAAAGCTGCCGCCGTCGCGCGCCCGATCGACCTCGTAAATTATCGGCGCGGTCATGTCACCACGACGCAGAAAGTACGAGTGCAGCGAGTGTGCAATGCGACCTTCGACCGTGTGTTGCGCGGCAGACAAGGCCTGCCCAAGCACCTGGCCACCGAATACCTGTGCACTACCGATATCGCGGCTGTCGCCACGAAAAATATTGTCTTCGATGCGCTCGAGCTTGAGCAGCCTGATCAGATCTTCGAGTACCGGGTGCATTGAGCCGGGTGCAGCGGATCAGGCGTCGATCCGGCCGCCGTCGACAGCGATGCCGGTTCCGCTGACGAACACTGCGTCGTCACTGGTAAGGAACAACACGACCTTGGCGACGTCGACGGGCTCGCCGAGACGTTTGGCGGCCGAACTGGAGATACAATAATCCCGCAGCGTCTTGTCCTTGCGAAATACTTCACGGCTTGCGGCTGTCATGATGGCCCCCGGCTGCACATAGTTCGCCGTGATTCCGAACGACCCGGTCTCCGCAGCCAACGCTCGCGTGATCCCTGCAAGATCAGTCTCGGCTTGCGCGCACGCATCTGCGCCGTTTGCCGAAAATATATTGCGCAAGAATCCGACATTCACGATACGCCCGGCAGGACTTTTCTTCAGATATGGCAGCACGCCGCGGCACATTGTCATGATGAGTTCCGCTCTTGTCTCCAGCAGTTGATCGAGCGCGGGACCGGGTTCGCCGATCGGCGTTTCGGGCTGCAACGGAAATTCGTTGATGACGATGTCGATTGTGCCCAGTTGCTCCACCGCAGCTTCTATCAATGCCGGAATGCGCCCGGCATCGCGCAACTCGGCCGCAAGGCCGTTAATGCCACGGACAGACGAGAAATGCTGCTCGACGCCACTGTTCAGACCGTCAACTGCCAGGACAGTCGCACCGTGCTTGACCAGCGTCCGCGCAACAGCTTCACCTATACCATTAGCCGCGCTCGTGACGAGCGCGTTCAGTCCATATAGCCGCAGTGGTTCGGCCATGGTCGCTCCTTGCCCAATCGAATTCGGACCGACGCCGCACGCGGCGATCAGTCAGGAAGTCGATAGTCAGCGAATTGCCGGCGTAATTCAATCTTCTTGACTTTGCCGGTCGCGGTATGAGGCAGTTGGTCAACGAACGCGACGTCGCCCGGTATCCACCAGGTCGCCACCTTGCCCTCAAAAAACGCGAGCAATTCCTCCTTGCTGACTTCTTCGCCTTCCGCAATCACCACGATGAGCAGTGGCCGCTCGGTCCACTTGGGATGCGCCACGCCGATCACGGCCGCTTCCGCAACCGCGGGGTGGCCCATCGCTGTGTTCTCGAGCTCTATCGAACTGATCCATTCGCCGCCCGACTTGATGACATCCTTGGTACGGTCGGTGATCGCCATATAGCCCTGTGGATCGATCGTCGCTACGTCGCCCGTATCGAACCAGCCGTCGTCCGTATGACTCCCGGCACCGCCCTCGAGTTTGTAGTAATCGCCGCAGATCCAGGGACCCCGAACCTGCAAGGCGCCGTATGCTTCTCCGTCCCAGGGCAGCACCTCACCCTCGTCATTGACGATGCGCATTTCGCAGCCATACACCCCACGGCCCGCCTTCGTCGCCAGATCCAGCTGCTCATCGGGTGAGAGATTCTCCAGACCGGCCTTGAGCGTGTTGACCGCACCGACGGGGCTCATCTCTGTCATGCCCCAACCTTGACGAAGTTCCACGTCGTGCTTGTCGCGAAACGCCTCGATCATCGTCCTCGGAACCGCTGCCCCGCCAACGATGGACCGCTTGAGTTTGTCGAGACGCTTGCCAGCTTTGTCGGTGTACTGCAGCAGCGCGAGCCATACGGTGGGGACCCCGAGCGCAAGCGAAACGTCCTCGCTGTCCATAAGATCGTAGAGCGCTTCCCCATCTCCCATCTTCGGACCCGGCATGACCAGTTTCGCACCCGCCATGAGCACCGAATAAGGAATGCCCCAGGCATTTACATGGAATAACGGCACGACCGGCAGCACGACGTCGCGGCTGGATAATCCCATGACATCAGGCGCGAGAGACGCGTATGCATGTAGCACGGTCGAGCGATGATCGTACAGAACACCCTTGGGGTCGCCCGTCGTTCCCGAGGTATAGCAAAGCGCTGACGCACTGCGTTCGTCGAATAGTGGCCACTCGAACTCCGCGGACTCGGCAGCCACGATGGTTTCGTAGCACATCGCGTTCGCGAGCGAGGTTTCGGGCATATGCGCCTCATCCGTCAGAACGACATATCCCTCGACGTTCGGAATCTTGTCGGCAATCGCCTCGAGCAGCGGCACGAACATCGCATCCACGAAGATGAAGCGGTCTTCCGCGTGATTGATAATGAAGACCAACTGTTCCGCGAACAGGCGCGGATTGATCGTGTGGCAGATGTATCCTGCGCCGCTGATGCCGTAGTAGATCTCGAGGTGGCGATAGTCGTTCCAGGCGATCGTCGCTACCCGGTCCCCCTGCTCGAGGCCCAGGCTGGCGAGAGCATTCGCGAGTTGTCTCGAACGAGCAACCACGTCTCCAATCGTGCAGCGATGCCGGGGGTTATCACCCGTTACCGAGACGATCTCGCGATCGCCGTGAAAATTGGTCGCGTGCTCTGCGATCGATGAGATCAGGAGCGGGGAGTCCATCATCAAGCCTTTCATACCGGGGTTCCCTGTTCTTGTTACGAGTAGTGCGATGCAAGCACGAATTTAGCAGAACGCCATGCGCGCTATGGTTAGCAACCGTTAATTCCGCTGTTCCATGCTATGCTTTGCGGCGCTGCTGATCCGTCAGATTACCACCAAAAGCCACTGATTCTGAAAAAGAAATCGATCGCAAGAACCACGCGAGCCTCTGCCCGAAGAGCAACCATGAGTGACAAAAAAATAAGCGTTGGCCTGGCCCAGATTGCACCGGTTTGGCTGGACCGCGACGCGACGCTCGCAAAGGTCGTCGAATGGATCGGCAAAGCCGGCAAGGCTGGCTGTCAGCTCGTCGTTTTCGGCGAGGCGCTCGTGCCGGGGTACCCGTTCTGGATTGAACGAACGGACGGAGCACGCTTCGAATCCGCAGTGCAGAAATCGCTGTACGCCCATTACGTCGAGCAGGGAGTTCGCATCGAGGCTGGCGACCTCGATGACGTCAGGGCTGCAGCAAGCAAATATGGCATCGCCGTCTATCTCGGCGTCATGGAGCGCGCGGCGAATCGTGGCGGACATAGCGTCTACGCGAGCATGGTCTTTGTCGATTCGAGTGGTGAGATTCGCTCCGTGCACCGCAAGTTGATGCCGACCTACGAGGAACGCCTGGTCTGGGCCATCGGTGACGGCCACGGCTTGCGTACGCATTCGCTCGGACCGTTTACCGTCGGTGGTCTGAATTGCTGGGAGAACTGGATGCCATTGCCTCGTGCGGCGCTCTACTCCCAGGGCGAAGACCTGCATGTCGCGATCTGGCCGGGAAACCGGCGCAATACGGAAGACATCACACGTTTCATTGCGCGCGAAGGACGATGCTATGTCGTCTCCGTCTCCGGTCTGATGAGAAAAGCCGATATTCCCGACGGCCTGCCCGAGGTCGCCCTGCTGCGCGACACCGCCGACGCCATGATGGCCAACGGCGGATCCTGCGTCGCGGCACCCACAGGCGAGTGGGTCCTGGAGCCCGAGACAGGGTCAGAGTCTCTCCGTATTGCGGAACTCGATCACCGGTTTGTACTCGAAGAACGGCAGAGCCTCGATGTCGCCGGGCATTATTCGCGACCCGACGTTACACAACTTCTTGTCGACCGGCGTCGCCAGTCGACCACCGAGTTTTCGGACTAAACAATGAAGAACCGAATCAAGATCATCGGCGCCCTGCTCCTCTGTAATGCTGCGGTATTAGCAGAGTTGCCGGAGGGCTACTGGGCCATTGACCAAACGCAGCCTATTCTCGACGCCACGCTCAAGGTGACCCTGGAATCGGATCTGACGCACCTGACGGCGGCCGAATCACGCGCACTCGAGGAGTTGCTTGCAGCCGGCCGGAACATGCACGGGCTCTATGAAAAGCAGCTGCATTCCGAGGCCCAGAGTGCGAAACAGGCGCTCGATGGGTTACACAGCGCCGGGACGGCGCGCAGCGATACCGCAAATCTGCTTGATCTTTACTACCTGTCCAAAGGTCCAATCGTGACGACGCTGGATAACGAACGGCTGCCCTTCCTCCCGGTCGCCAACGCTGCGCCGGGCAAGAACGTCTATCCAGTAGACCTGACGCGCGAAGAGATCGACAATTACCTGGCGGCGAATCCAGAGCAATCGGCGTCGCTACGCGCCGAACGTACCGTTGTTCGCCGGGCGACTGCCGAGAACATCGCGGCCGATCTGGAAATGCTCGGGCATTACCCCGCCGTCGATGCACTTCACACCGGACTACGAACCAGGCTCGCAAAACTCGCAGCGAACCCGTCGATTTTATACGCCGTGCCGTATGCGCTTGCTTACGCGCCGGAGCTTGCTGCTGCCAGGCGTCATATCGAAGCGGCGGCCGCAATTCTGGATGACGATGCACCGGACTTTGCGGCGTACCTGAGAAATCGCGGCCGCGACTTCCTCAGCGGCGACTATGAGTCTGGCGATGCATCATGGGTCAGTGCCGAGTTCAGGAATCTGAATCTGCAACTCGGCAGTTACGAAACGTATAACGACTCACTACTTGGCGTAAAAGCATTCTACAGCGCTAGTCTGCTCGCGCGCGACGAAGAAAAAAGTCGCGCGCTTGCTGCAGCGATGACGGAGTTACAGTCAATAGAGGACTCGTTGCCTTACGAGCATCAGAAGCGAGTGCGCCCGGAGGTCCCGGTCGGCGTGTACAACGTCGTCGCGGATTTCGGCCAGGCCCGCGGCGCTAATACTGCAACGATCCTGCCCAATGATGCCGATCATGCCCGAAAATATGGCCGTATTGTACTGATCCGAAACAATATTTTGACAAATCCGGAGATCTTCGAAAACCGCAAGCATCGTTACGACGCCGCACTCGACCCCGCATTTCACGAACACCTGACCATGGATGGCGGATTCAACCGCACGTTATGGCACGAGATTGGCCATTACCTCGGCGTCAGCGTGACGGCGGACGGCGACAATCTTAGTGAAGCGCTTGCTGAATACGCGGATTTCCTGGAAGAGATGAAGTCTGATCTCGTCAGCCTGTACGCCGCACCCAGGTTGCGGGACATCGGCTACTACGACGACGATGGACTGCGCGCGCACTACGCCGACGGCATACGCAGGACACTACAAGTCGTGCGTCCGCGCCCCGAACAGCCCTACCAAAACATGCAACTCATGCAATTCAACTTTTTCATGGAATTCGGCCTGATCGAGCCCGGCGAGGACTCCGCATTGCTGACGATCAACTACGGCCGCTATCACCAGGCCGTCAGTGAATTGTTGGGTGAAGTACTGCAATTGCAGTACGCGGGTGACTATGAACTCGCCAGTACGTTCGTCGAACGCTGGAATTACTGGGACGATATGGTGCACGGCAGGCTCGCCGAACGCATGCAAAAAAGCGCAAGTTACCGCAACACCATGGTGCGCTACGCCATTCTCGACAACTGAGGGCCCGCGTCAGAGCGAGACATGCACCAGGAACACGCCGAATAGCATCGCGAGCGAGGCACCCAGCCGCAACAACCCATCGCCGCGACCCAGCCACCAATTGACGAGTCGGTCCAACGACTCCCGCCCCATCAGCAGGACGGCGACCGCTGCGATTATGCTGATGCCGCCGAGAATCTTCATCGCCAGCGGGTAGCGAAGTTCGTCGGCCAGCCAGATAAAAAGAGCGCCAAAAATCAGCCGAATTACTACCGCTGACCAAAAACGCGCACGGCTCGGCCATTGCTGTAGCAGCCCGCGGAATTTCCCGGGCGACAAAATGCCCAGCGCACCAATGAATGCAATTAGCACACCCATAATCGCGATTAAGATAGTCATAGGGTTTGCTTCCATGCCGGGATTGCGTCCGATTGTAGCGCCGATTACGCTAGGATGCGGACTTGTGCCACCGGGGGAACTTCACGATGCCATCACGCCACGCCAACATACTTGAGACTATCGGTAATACGCCGATCGTCCGGCTCAACAAGTGTGTGCCCGATCACGTCAATCTGTACGCGAAGATCGAGTCATTCAATCCCATGGGCTCGGTTAAAGACCGTCTCGCGCTCAGTGTCATTGAGGACGCTGAGGAATCCGGCGCCCTCAAACCTGGCCAGACCGTGATCGAGGCGACCAGCGGCAACACCGGGATAGGCCTCGCAATGGTCTGTGCGTGCAAAGGATATCCACTCGTCGTCACGATGGCCGAGAGCTTCAGCATTGAGCGGCGCAAGATGATGCGCTTCCTTGGTGCCAAGGTCGTGCTGACGCCCGCAGCGCTGAAAGGCAGCGGGATGCTCGCGAAAGCAACCGAGCTGGCAGAGAAGCACGGCTGGTTCCTCGTCCGGCAATTCGAGAACGAGGCCAATGCCAACGCCCACACCCGGACTACGGCGCCGGAGATTCTCGAGGCGTTCTCCGATACACGGCTCGATTACTGGGTCACGGGTTTCGGCACAGGCGGTACGCTCAAGGGAGTCTCTCGCGTGCTCAAGGAGCAGAGTCCTGATACGAAAATTATCGTCTGCGAACCCGATAACTCGCCGATTCTGGGCAGCGGCATTCCACAGGAGCGACTTGCCGACGGTTCGCCCAGGGACAGTCACCCGCTCTTTCGCCCGCACCTGATGCAGGGTTGGACCCCGGATTTCATTCCCAAACTGACGGAAGATGTGGTCGATGCGAAGCTCATAGACGCCGTGCTGCCAATCAATGGCGACGACGCCTTGCGCCTTTCCAAGGCGCTGGCAAAAGAAGAAGGGATCTTTGTCGGCATTTCTGCAGGCGCGACGCTGGCAGGTGCCGTGACTATCGCCGAGCAAGCCGAACCGGGCACGAACATACTCTGCATGCTTCCGGACACGGGAGAGCGTTACCTGAGTACGCCGCTGTTCGAAGACATTCCGGCCGATATGACTACCGAAGAAGAAGACATTTCACGCTCCACGCCCAATTACAGGTTTGACGCCCCACCACCTGCACCCTCGGCCGACGAACCTGAAGAAGAAGAGGTTTCGGCACCGCCAGAGTCACTCACGTTCCTCGACGAGTCCACGCACGATCCGGACAACCCTGTCGTGTTGTTCGCGCTCGAGTGGTGCGAATTCTGCTGGTCGGTGCGCAAAATGTTCGCGAAGTACGAGATTCCCTATCGCGCCATCGAGCTCGATTCTGTCGCCTACCAGGAAGACAACAAGGGTGGCAAGATTCGCGCAGCCATTCAGGAGCGCACGGGATTAAAGACCATTCCACAAATCTACATCAGCGGCGAACACGTAGGTGGAGCGACGGAGCTGTTCGACGCCTGCAATGACGGCACGATGGCAGAGTTACTGGAAAAGTCGAACGTGTCCTGGAACAGGTCGGTCGAGACAGATCCCTATTCCTTCCTGCCGGGCTGGTTGCAGGCGCGCTGACTAGTCGTCAAAGAAGTACATGCCCAGCGTTTCCGCGACGCAAGCCGGTTTGCGTTCATCTTCGACTTCGATGCGCGTTTCCGAGGTCACCAGCAGCGCTCCCGCGCGGCGGCGGGCCTGTATTACCGTCGCCCGCGCCCTGACACGGTCGCCGGCTTTCACAGGCGTATAGAAACGCACCTTGTTGGCGCCGAAATTGATGGCGTGCTTGAGATTCCTGATCTCGACGAAGTCACCTGTCAACGACGGAATCAGTGCCAGGGTCAGGTAACCGTGTGCGATAGTCCTGCCATCAGGCATATCCGCCACTGCCCGTTCCGTATCAATATGAATCCACTGATAGTCGCCCGTTGCCTCGGCAAACTGGTCGATCCGGTGTTGGTCGATGACGACCCAATCGGACAAGCCGACCTCGACGCCTTCCAGCGCCTTGGCCTCTTCAATGGAACTGATGACGTGCACGCTTTTTCCTGATCGCCCTCTGACGTGTAAGGAATACACATTAGCCGTTACGGCCGCAAGTTTTCATCAGCTTTTTTTGCGGCATATGGGCGGTCTCGCCGTACAATCGGCAGGTTCATCACGAGACCACACCATGCCCGATGCAATATCGCCCGACGGCAATTACCCCGTGTTTGCAGTAGTGCTCGCGGCTGGTGACTCCAGCCGCTTCGGCAGTACGAAGCAACTGCAAACCATCGATGGAATCTCACTCGTTGAGCGCGCCGCCAGACTTGCGCACAGCGTCTGTGGCGACAGCACGCTACTCGTCACGGGACACGACAGCGCCGCCGTAGCAAGATCAGCCGGTGAAGCCGCCCGATTTATTATTGTCAATGATCACTACGCCGACGGCATGAGCAGCTCGATCGCGGCAGCAACAAGCGCCCTCGCACACACCGCCGGAGCAATTCTGCTAATCCTCGCCGATCAGCCCTTGATTACCACTGGACACTTGCGGACGATGCTGAACAGCTGGAGCGGAAGCGAGAACGAGATCGTCGCCACATCGTTCGCGGATACATCAGGGCCGCCAGTATTGTTTCCGAGCGGCGCTTTCCCTGTCCTCACGCGACTTACGGGCGATCAGGGCGCTCGCAGCGTGCTACGGGACGAGCGTTTTATAGTCAGAACCATCCAGTTCGAAGACGCTGCTGTGGATATCGATGCGCCGGAAGATCTCGAGCAACTATCCTGATCGCGCGCTGGGGCGCGCTCCCACAGCATTATGAAACAGAATGCGCGTGCTCGGCGCAGCGCTCGCAGTTCACCCACCCCGAGTGACCATCGGAGTAGTGTTCCTTCTTCCAGATGGGCAAGCGATGCTTGAGCTCGTCAATGATGTAGCGGCAGGCGCGAAACGCCTCATCGCGATGCGCTGATGCGACACCAACCCACACCGCGCATTCGCCAACTTCGAGCAGGCCGGTACGGTGCACGCAATATGCCTGCAAGTGCGAAAATTTCTTTGCCGCCTCGACGAGAATCTTTTCGCCTTCGGTGACCGCGACCGGCTCGTAAGCCTCGTACTCCAGTCGCAGCACCGTATGCCCTTCGTTTTCGTTACGTACCCAGCCTTCGAACGCGCAGTATCCACCCGCCGCCGGGTCGAATAGCTCGCGGCGCAAAACGTCAGGGTCGATCGGGTCTGTTGTCACGCGGATCACGTCAGCCACCTGCGACCGGGGGAAAGAGCAATACGGTGTCACCGTCCTCAACAGGCGTGGACCAGTCGGCCATGACGTCGTTGATTGCAACCTTGCAGTGACCGCTCGGTTCCGCGGACCCGTGTTTTGGTTTCGTGAACTCGAAAACGTCCGCCGCGGTTTTCGCCTCGAGCGTCAGCGTTTCTTCGTCTACGCCTGCTTGCTCGCGAAACAATGCAAAGTAACGCACCGTAATTGTCTTCATGACGCGCCCTCCAGGACACTCTCCTGCAGGTCTTCGGGTGTGTTGATGTTGTCGAGCGCTCGTGGATCCGTCTGCACGAGTAATTTCGTGTCGGATCGAATCAACATCTTTCGCGGGCAAGTTATTCCAGCATCAATGCAGTCTCGCACAATTGCCTCGCTCCCCAGTCGATATATCGCGCACAACGGCTCCGGCAGATCATCGTGGCTCGATCGATAGGCCGTAAATGGTCTTTCCGGCGAACGATTGTCGATCAGGAAACGAATCGTATCTTCGTTTACATTCGGCAAATCGCAGGCAACAACGAGCCAGTCGACGGCGGGGTACTCTTCCATCGCCGACAGCACGCCTGCGGCGGGACCGATGTCCGAGTAGTTGTCGATGATCTGAGAGAATTGGCGACGCTCGGCTTCTTCGCTCTGGTCGGATCGAGTCGATATGAATACTCGTTCCACCATTGGCTCGAGCAACGCGACCAGGTTTGCAAGTTGGCTCCTGCCGTCACGTTTCAGCAAGGCTTTATCCTGCCCCATGCGGCGGCTCCTGCCGCCCGCAAGGACCAGGCCGTAAAGACGACTATTCGCCACTGCGGAAATCCTCTTTGCCACCGGTTTTCATGATGAGTCGCGTATCGCCGATCACGATGTCGTGCGAGAGCGCCTTGCACATATCGTAGACAGTCAACGCCGCTACGCTGGCGCCTGTCAGCGCTTCCATCTCGACGCCGGTTTTGTGCGTTACCTTGCAATGGCAGTCGATGACGGCGCGATCACCATTCACCGCGATGGACACATTGCAGGTTTCCAGGCCGAGCGGGTGGCAAAACGGAATGAGCTCATGCGTCTTCTTGGCCGCCATTACGCCGGCGATAATCGCGGTCGCGAAGACTGGTCCCTTCTTGCTGTCAATCTCGTCGCCATCGAGCGCCGCGAGCACCGCATCTGGCAGGTTTACGACACTGCGCGCATGCGCCTCGCGAAGCGTCGCCGTCTTGTTGCTCACGTCGACCATGTTCGGCCGGTTGTGATCGTCAATATGGCTTAGCTTGCTCACTTTAACCCCCAATTCTGTACATCTCGACCTTCGAGAAATGATGTGCTTCGGCAACGTCTGTACGACGCAGCTCGCTGTAACGATCGGCTCGCTGCAGCCAGGTTCGTGCAAGAATCTCGGCAACCTCATCATCGTCGGCGCCATTGCGCAGCGGTTCCCTGAGGTCCGTGCCATTTGTCGCGAACAGGCAAGTATAGAGGACACCATCTGCTGACAGTCGCGCCCGGCTACAGGCACCGCAGAACGGCTCGGTCACTGACGATATGATACCGATTTCACCCTGACCGTCCACGTACTGGTAGCGCCGCGCCACCTCGCCAGGATAGTTCCGTCCCACGGCCCGCAACGGCCAGCGCGCCTCGACCGATGCCAACAGCTCTCGTGAGGGCACAACCTGGCTCAAACGCCAGCCATTACGATTGCCGACGTCCATGAATTCGATCAGGCGCACGATGTGGCCGCTGCCGCGAAAGTGTTCGAGCAAATCGAGAACCGTATGATCGTTGACGCCCCGCTGCACGACGACATTGATCTTGATTGGTGAGAGCCCGGCCTTTTCTGCTGCCTCGATTCCGGCGAGTACCGTGTGAATGTCACCGCGACCGCCGCTCATGCGTGTGAAAACCTGCTCATCGAGACTGTCGAGGCTTATCGTCACGCGATTCAGACCTGCCTGGGCGAGTTCCGCGGCGGCGGGCGGCAGCAACATCGCATTCGTCGTCATGGCCAGATCGTCGACACCCGGTAGCACCGCCAGACCCGCCACGAGATCCGGCAGATTGCGATCCAGCAGAGGCTCGCCGCCAGTCAGACGCAATTTCGATACGCCGAGCCCAACTGCTGCACGTGCTACCAGCAATATCTCCTCGTGACTGAGCCGGTCCGGGCGCTTCAGAAATTTGTAATCTTCGTGAAACTCCGATGCCGGCATGCAGTAGGGACAACGGAAATTGCAGCGGTCCAGGAGGGATATCCTGAGATCATGCAACGGCCGCCGCAACGCATCACGCATCACCACCGGCGAAGCGCCAAGGTCATTCTCTGGAACCGGTCTTGTGCTCATCGCTGCATTCTGCACGATTGGGTCGATCCTTTGAACGCATTCTGTGACAATCGGTTCCCCGGAGACGGCGAACCGGTTTCAAGAGGAGCACCATGAACGTCACTTTCAGCGAGGCAGAGCTTGCCTTTCGCGAAGAAATCCGCGCAGTCTTCAGCAGCGAGTTTCCCGAGGATATTCGCCAAAAACGCGAGCTTGGCGTGCCGCTCGAGCGCGAGGATATGGTGCGATTCCAGCAGTGGCTTCATGAACGCGGGTGGGCAGGCGTCAACTGGCCGGTGGAGTACGGCGGCACGGGCTGGACTCCTGTACAGAAGTACTTTTTCGCGATCGAAATGGCAGAGGCCAATGCACCACCTATTGTGCCTTTCGGCCTCAGCATGGTCGGGCCCATCGTTTATTCCTACGGTAGTGAAGAGCAAAAGCAGCGATTCCTTCCCGATATTCTTGCCAGCAAGGTCTGGTGGTGCCAGGGCTATTCGGAGCCGGGCGCAGGTTCAGACCTGGCGTCTTTGAAAACCCGTGCCGACCTTGCAGGCGATCACTACATCGTCAATGGCACAAAGACCTGGACAACACTCGGCCAGCACGCCGACTGGATCTTCATTCTCGCTCGCACCAATACCGACGTCGCACGGCGCCAGGAAGGCATCAGCTTTCTCCTCGTGGACATGAGTACGCCCGGCGTCACGGTCAGGCCGATTATTACGATCGAAGGCGACCTCGAGGTTAACGAGGTGCATTTCGAGGATGTAAAGGTGCCTGTCGGCAACCTCGTTGGCGAGGAAGGCAAAGGCTGGACCTACGGCAAGGTACTGCTGCAACACGAGCGCACCAATATTGCAGGCGTTGCAATCTCCAATTTCCGCCTCCGCAAGCTCAGGGAACAAACAGAAAAACCGGTGCGCGGTGCGGAACCGCTCTGCGAGGACCGCAATTTCATGCGCAAACTGGCCGCCGTCGAGGTGGACCTCAAGGCGCTCGAATATACCGAGTTACGAACGCTTGCTGCCGTGCAATCGGGCAATGCGCCCGGACCGGAATCATCGATCCTCAAAATCAAAGGTACCGAAATACAACAGGCGATCGACACCCTGTGCCTGGAAGCCTCCGGCTACTACGCGATCCCCTGGGTCCAGGAACAGTACGTGCTGGATGCGGCGGAAGGCAACTGGGTTGGTGAAGGCGCCGAGACGCAATCCTCGCTGAGGTATTTCAATTTCCGCAAGGCTTCGATCTACGGCGGCTCGAACGAGATTCAGAAAAACATTGTTGCCAAGCACGTGCTTGGACTCTAGGAAAAAGCAACATGGATTTTTCGCTCAACGAAGTGCAGATGATGCTCGATGACAGTGTCGAGAAGTTCATCAGCAACGACTATGACTTCGACACGCGACAGAAGTATGCCGGCAGCGAACAGGGTTTTAGTCCCGAGGTCTGGCAGACATTTGCCGAACTCGGCTGGACTGCCGTTCCGTTCAGCGAGGACGATGGCGGCTTCGGCGGCGGCCCCGTCGAACTGATGGTCATGATGATGCGATTCGGCAAAGGTCTGGTCGTAGAACCGTATCTTGCCAACATCGTATTGGCTGGCGGCTTGTTGCGACGCACCGCCGATGCCATTCAGAAAGAGAAGTGGCTACAACCGATCATCGCCGGTGAGTTGCAGGCAGCACTGGCATTCGTCGAGCCGCAAAGCCGCTATGACATCAGCAATGTCGCCATGACAGCCACCACGGACGGTGACGGCTGGAAGCTGAACGGATGCAAGGGCGTCGTGTTTAACGGTGGCAATGCCGATCTGCTTGTCGTGCCTGCCAGGACTTCGGGCGAGCAGTGCGACGAGGACGGCATCACGCTGTTCGCGGTTGCTGCGGACAGCGATGGCGTAACTCGTAACTCCTACGCAACGGTGGATGGTCAACAGGCGGCGGAACTCAAGTTCGATAATGTACGCGTCGACGACGTTGCGAGACTCGGTGAGACCGGCGAAGGATACGCGGCACTCGACGCCACTCTGGGCGATGCGACTCTGGCGTTATGCTCCGAGGCAGTTGGCATCATGCAGGTCATGACTGACAAGACCGTGGAGTATTCCAAAAACCGCATGCAATTCAGCGTCCCGATCGGCAGCTTCCAGGCCCTGCAGCACCGCATGGTCGACATGTTCACAGACTGCGAACAGAGCTACTCACTGCTCATTCGGGCGGCGATGCTGGCCTCGGAATCCAGCGACGAAGCCCGGCGGGCAATCAGCGCAATCAAATACCAGGTCGGTACCGCCGGCCGCAGGGTCGGACAGGAAGCCGTGCAGATACATGGCGGCATGGGCGTAAGTTGGGACATGGACATCGCTCATTATTTCAAGCGCCTGACGGTCATCGACCAGATGCTCGGCAACGCGGACTGGCATCTCGACAGACTGGCCGGCTGATCCCTCATGATCCCGCAGGCAATAGCCGACTTCTATGCCGCCAACCAGGAACTGCTCTGGTTGACGACACTGCTGCTCGATCTCGGCGGCACTATTGTGCTGTACCGCCTGTTCGGTAAAGCCGGGCTACAGGTCGCGATCGCGACAGCGATCATTCTCGCCAATCTCCAGGGGCCCAAGCTGACCGTTATTTTCGGCATGCAGACGAGCCTCGGGGTCATCTTCTATTCCAGTATTTTCTTCGCAACCGACGTCCTATCCGAGAACTACGGCAAGGCAGAAGCGAGCAAGGCTGTCTGGATGGGTTTTACGGTCAGCATCATCGTACTGCTCATGATGAGCTTCGCATTGCTCTACGAGCCGAGCGACCGGCCCGGGACGGCCGAGTTCGCTAACAGCATCCACAATGCGTTTGCGACGATCGTCAATTTCACACCGCAGTTCGTAATGGGCTCGCTGATCGCCTACGTCGTCAGCCAGCGATTCGATGTCTGGGCGTTTCACAAGATCAAGGCGTTAACCGGAGGTCGCTGGCTCTGGCTGCGCAACAACCTCTCGACGTTATCGTCGCAGGCGATCGACACAACCGTATTCACGCTGATTGTCTGGGCACCGGTCGTCGGAATCCGCACCGCTCTCAGCCTGGGATTTGCGAAATACCTGTTCAAGGCGGTCATCGCGGCCATCGATACGGCGTTCATTTACTGGGCGCGGCACAGCTTCCTCAAACAACACCCGGCACAGGTGCAGGCCAGCTGATA
>Ga0209578_10000302_pt1 | contig 71267 bp, 66 predicted proteins | sample tdAd472_FD_187127 | JGI IMG/M metagenome (GOLD analysis project Ga0209578, IMG submission 187127) | Marine sediment microbial communities from the Atlantic coast under amendment with organic carbon and nitrate - tdAd47.2 (SPAdes)... | ecosystem: Environmental > Aquatic > Marine > Coastal >...
ACTGTCTCACGACGTTCTGAACCCAGCTCGCGTGCCACTTTAATGGGCGAACAGCCCAACCCTTGGGACCTTCTCCAGCCCCAGGATGTGACGAGCCGACATCGAGGTGCCAAACCCCCCCGTCGATATGAGCTCTTGGGGGAGATCAGCCTGTTATCCCCGGAGTACCTTTTATCCTTTGAGCGATGGCCCTTCCATTCGGAACCACCGGATCACTATACTCGACTTTCGTCCCTAATCGACTTGTCGGTCTCTCAGTCAAGCGTCCTTATGCTATTGCACTCTACGTACGGTTACCAAGCGTACTGAGGACACCTTTAGAAGCCTCCGTTACTCTTTTGGAGGCGACCACCCCAGTCAAACTACCCACCAAACACTGTCCTCAAAAAAGAGTTAGATTTCAAATAATTAAAGGGTGGTATTTCAAGGTCGATTCCACAACTCCTAGCGAAGCTGCTTCAATATCTCCCACCTATCCTACACATCAATTATCCAAAAACAATGTTAAGCTATAGTAAAGGTTCACAGGGTCTTTCCGTCCCGTTGTGGGTACTCGGCATCTTCACCGAGACTACAATTTCACCGAGCTCATGGTTGAGACAGTACCCAGATCGTTACACCATTCGTGCAGGTCGGAACTTACCCGACAAGGAATTTCGCTACCTTAGGACCGTTATAGTTACGGCCGCCGTTTACTGGGGCTTCAATTCAAAGCTTCTCCCGAAGGATAACCTCTCCTTTTAACCTTCCAGCACCGGGCAGGTGTCAGGCCTTATACATCATCTTTCAATTTAGCAAAGCCATGTGTTTTTGATAAACAGTCGCCTGGGTCTATTCACTGCGGCCTACCGAAGTAGGCGCCCTTTATTCCGAAGTTACAGGGCCAATTTGCCGAGTTCCTTAACCATGACTCACTCGAGCACCTTAGGATTTTCTCCTCAACTACCTGTGTCGGTTTACGGTACGGGTTATAACTAACTGAAGCTTAAAGGTTTTTCTTGGAAGTTAATTCATACTTTCACTTTGCCCGAAGGCTAGGTTCAACGCACATTTCCGTCAGTACGTAAGCACTACATAACTTCGTTACTTTATCGCATTAGTATAAGTTTAGGAATATTAACCTAATATCCATCGACTACCCCTTTCGGGTTTGCCTTAGGCCCCGACTAACCCTGATCCGATTAACGTTGATCAGGAAACCTTAGTTTTACGGTGAGCAGGTTTCTCGCCTGCTTTATCGTTACTTATGCCTACATTTTCTTTTCCAATTACTCCAGAAAGTCTTACGACTTACCTTCAACGCAAATTGGAATGCTCCCCTACCATTATAAAAATCTACAGTTTCGGTATTACATTTATGCCCGATTATTATCCATGCTCAATCGCTCGACTAGTGAGCTGTTACGCACTCTTTAAATGAATGGCTGCTTCCAAGCCAACATCCTAGCTGTCAAAGCAATCGAACTTCGTTTATTCAACTTAATGTAAATTTGGGGACCTTAACTGATAGTCTGGGTTGTTTCCCTCTCGGACATGGACCTTAGCACCCATGCCCTCACTCCTAAATTTATGTCATAGCATTCGGAGTTTATCAGGGTTTGGTAGGCGGTGAAGCCCCCTAGCCCAATCAGTAGCTCTACCTCTATGACACTTTTTATTTAAGGCTGCACCTAAATGCATTTCGGGGAGAACGAGCTATTTCTCAGTTTGTTTAGCCTTTCACTCCAACCCACAACTCATCCAAAGACTTTTCAACGTCAACTGGTTCGGTCCTCCACTCCGTGTTACCGGAGCTTCAACCTGGTCATGGGTAGATCACAAAGTTTCGCGTCTACCCCCTTTAACTATACGCCCTATTAAGACTTGCTTTCGCTTCGATTACTTTATAAATTAATCTTGCTAAAGAGGAGTAACTCGTAGGCTCATTATGCAAAAGGCACGCAGTCATCCCGAAGGACTTCTACAGCTTGTAAGTATACGGTTTCAGGTTCTTTTTCACTCCCCTGTTCGGGGTGCTTTTCACCTTTCCTTCACAGTACTGGTTCACTATCGGTCTCTTAAATGTATTTAGCCTTACCAGATGGTTCTGGCAGATTCAGACAGGATTTCACATGTCCCGCCCTACTCAGGATACTGCTAGGTAAATAATTTATTTTAACTACAGGATTATCACCTTCTTTGATCTATTTTTCCAAATAAGTTCGTTTATAAATTATTTATCCATATTGCAGTCCTACAACCCCAAAATTGCCTAAACAATTATGGTTTGGGCTATTCTCGCTTCGTTCGCCACTACTAAGAGAATCACTTTTGTTTTCTTTTCCACTAGTTACTTAGATGTTTCAGTTCACTAGGTTAGCTGTCTTTACGACTGGTAAATCTTCAATTTACCGGGTTTACCCATTCGGAAATCTATGACTATAACGGTTATAGCACCTTATCATAGCTTATCGCAGCTTGTCGCGTCCTTCATCGCCATTAAGAGCCAAGGCATCCCCCGTATACCCTTTATTACTTTTTAATAAAATTTCAATTTCTTCCAAAATGTCAAAGAACTTTAAATGTGGAGAATATCGGAGTCGAACCGATGACCTCCTGCGTGCAAGGCAGGCGCTCTAGCCAGCTGAGCTAATTCCCCTTAACTTATGGTAGTCCCGCGCAGATTTGAACTGCGGACCTCTACATTATCAGTGTAGCGCTCTAACCAACTGAGCTACGGGACTTTGTTTTATCCCAAAACGCAACTGAAAAAGTGCAACAATGTTGTTACGGGACTTTAAAGTTGGGGTAATAATGAAACAGAAATGAGGTGGTAAATGAATTACTCTAAAAAGGAGGTATTCCAGCCACACCTTCCGGTACGGCTACCTTGTTACGACTTAGCCCCAGTTACCAGTTTTACCTTAGGCAGCGCTTTACAGCAACCGACTTTAGGTACCCCTAGCTTCCATGGCTTGACGGGCGGTGTGTACAAGGCCCGGGAACGTATTCACCGCATCATTGCTGATATGCGATTACTAGCGATTCCAGCTTCATGAAGTCGAATTGCAGACTTCAATCCGAACTGAGATTGATTTTAGAGATTAGCATCTTGTTGCCAAGTAGCTGCCCTTTGTATCAACCATTGTAGCACGTGTGTAGCCCTGGACGTAAGGGCCGTGCTGACTTGACGTCATCCCCACCTTCCTCACCGCTTACGCGGGCAGTTTTTCTAGAGTCCCCAGCATTATCTGTTGGCAACTAGAAATAGGGGTTGCGCTCGTTATGGGACTTAACCCGACACCTCACGGCACGAGCTGACGACAGCCATGCAGCACCTTGCAGACCGTCCGAAGAAAATCTAGTTTCCTAGAAAAGCGTTCTGCATTTAAGCCCAGGTAAGGTTCCTCGCGTATCATCGAATTAAACCACATGCTCCACCGCTTGTGCGGGCCCCCGTCAATTCCTTTGAGTTTCAACCTTGCGATCGTACTCCCCAGGTGGATTACTTATCACTTTCGCTTGGGTACTGAAATTATATTGCCAGCACCTAGTAATCATCGTTTACAGCGTGGACTACCAGGGTATCTAATCCTGTTTGCTCCCCACGCTTTCGTGCCTCAGCGTCAGTAATAGTTTAGTGAGCTGCCTTCGCGATTGGTATTCTGTACTATATCTAAGCATTTCACCGCTACATAGTACATTCTACCCACTTCAACTATACTCAAGATTATCAGTATCAATGGCAGTTCTATAGTTAAGCTATAGGCTTTCACCACTGACTTAATAATCCGCCTACGCACCCTTTAAACCCAATAAATCCGGATAACGCTTGCACCCTCCGTATTACCGCGGCTGCTGGCACGGAGTTAGCCGGTGCTTATTCATTAGGTACCGTCAGCCTTTTACACGTAAAAGGGTTTCTTCTCTAATAAAAGCAGTTTACAACCCATAGGGCATTCATCCTGCACGCGGCATGGCTGGTTCAGACTTTCGTCCATTGACCAATATTCCTCACTGCTGCCTCCCGTAGGAGTCTGGTCCGTGTCTCAGTACCAGTGTGGGGGATCACCCTCTCAGGCCCCCTACCTATCGTAGTCTTGGTGAGCCGTTACCTCACCAACAAACTAATAGGCCGCATGCCTATCTCTAACCACCGAAGTTTTAATTTTAGAAACATGCGAATCTAAAATACTATAGAGTATTAATCCGGATTTCTCCGGGCTATTCTCTAGTTAGAGGAAAGTTGCATACGCGTTACGCACCCGTGCGCCACTCGTCAGCGGAGAGCAAGCCCTCCCTGTTACCGTTCGACTTGCATGTGTTAAGCCTGCCGCTAGCGTTCATCCTGAGCCAGGATCAAACTCTTCGTTGTAATTATAAAAGAGTTAAATGTTTTAATTCATTTTCTTACCACCTCAGGCTGTTTCAATATCTTCAAAGAACTATTTTTTAAAAATGGAGTGCAAAGATATGTAATCTTTATACTCCTGCAAATATTATTATAAATATTTTTTTAACTAATGAACGTTGGTGTTTTGCTAAAAGCGGGTGCAAATGTATAAAGCTCTTTCTATTTGACAAGTGGTGTTGTTAAAAAAAGTTGTATTTTTTATGTAAGGTGCTGTTATACAGTTATAAAATTTTCAATTTATTTTTCTCTACAGTAATTATTTTACCTGAAATAGAGGTGTTAGAGAATATAAAGGATGTGATTTTTTCGGAAATTTCTTTAGTTTTTAATTGTGGTGTTTCTCCCGGAAAGGCCAGATTGAACATTTTGGAATCGAAGCCGGGTAAATTGAAACAGTTTATTTTGATGTTTTGGGGTGTTAATTCTTCAGAGAGCGTTTCTGATAATATGGAAAGTGCGGCTTTTGATGAACCATAAATAGATATTTCTTTGAATTTAACTGAACCTTGATGTCCTGATAAGCTTCCTATGTTTATTATTTGAGGATTGGAAGATAGTTTTAAGTTTTCAGTTAGCTGTTGTATCAATAGAAAAGGTGTTTTGAAATTGATATTAAAAGTCAATTTGATTTCTTCTTCTGTTATTTGTAGATATTTTTTTTTGCACAAAATGGCAGCGTTGTTTACTAATACATCTATAGGGACTTTATTTAGTTGTTCTTTTATTTTACTTACTGCATTAGGTTTTGATAAATCAATATTAATATGATTTTTTTCGTGAGGTAGTGGCTTGTGTCTAGATACAGTATATATGGTGTGATTTTTTTTTAAGAAATCTTTTGTTAGTTGTTGTCCGAGACTTCCATTTGAACCGGTAATTAATATGTTCATTTTTTTGGTACTTTTGTTTAATTGTTAAATGGTATATGAAGAGTTTACTTTTAATGTTATTACTTCTTTGTTCAATTTTCTTTAATGTTAAAGGGCAAAACGTTTCTTTTGATAAAAGTAGTTTATCTGAACAAGATAAAAAAGATTTATTTATTGCCGATGGTACTTACGATGAAGGTAATTGGGAAATGGCATTGGAATATTACAATAAACTTTTTGATAAATATAAAGGGGACGCTTATTTATATTGGAGGTTGGGAGTTTGCTATTACGAGCTAAATAAACCTTCAGAGGCTATAGATATGTTTTCTAAGTCTCTTTCAATTACTAAGGATAATGAATTTCGATTGTATTTGGGTAAAGCATACTTATTAAATTATGATATTGATAGTGCGAAGGCAAAGTTTACTCAGTATTTGGATAGTTCTATATATAAGGAAAATGCATCGTTGATTAACTTATATATAAAGTATTGTGAAAATGCTGAAGAATTAATGAGAGAAAAGGTTGCGGTTGAAATTAAGAACATTGGACAACCTATTAATACCAGAGAGGATGAGTATGTTCCGGTAATTAGTTCTGATGAAAATGTTTTGTTATTTACTTATAGAGGTGAACGTTCGGTTGGGGGTAGACAAATAATTGAAGGGGAGCCTAGTGACTATGGACAGTATTTTGAAGATATATTTATTTCTAGAAAATCATTCGAAGGGCAATGGAGCGATCCGGAAGCTATAAAAGAAATTAATGGGTATGGTCATGATGCTTGTGTTTCTATTAGTAATGATGGTCAAAAGTTGTATATATATAGGAGTTCTCCTAAAGATGGAGGAGATATTTTTGAAAGTAATTTAAACGGAACTAAATGGTCTTCTGCTAAACGGATAAAAGGAGATGTGAATTCAAAAGCTTGGGAGGGAAGCGTGTCTTTATCTCCAGATGGTAAAACATTATATTTTTCTAGTGACAGGCTAGGTGGCTTTGGTGGTAAAGATTTATATATGGCTGAACTACAAAAAAATGGTTCATGGGGAAATGTCCAAAACCTTGGAGAAACAATAAATACATCTTATGATGAAGATGCTCCTTTTATTTCTTCTGATAACGGATTACTTATATATAGTTCAAACGGAGAAAAAAGTATGGGCGGATATGATATTTTGGTTTCAGAGAGGGAAGGTGTTTTATGGAAAAAGCCCTATAACATAGGTTATCCTATAAATGGTACAGGTAACGATATTTATTATATGTTAAGCAGTGACGGTCAAAAAGGCTACTACGCTTCCGTTAAGCCCGAAGGATATGGTAAAAAAGATATTTATGTGGTTACTCCGGGCTTGGTTAAAAGAAATACAAATACATTAATGGTAACCGGATTAGTAAGTGTTGATGGAAATGGGAAAGAGGGAAAAATTACAGTTAGGTACTCAGGAAGTGGACTAGTTCAGGGCGAGTACAAATCCAATTCGGAAAGTGGTAATTATTTAATAAACTTAAATGGTGGGTATGATTATGAAATAGTTTATTTGGTAGAAGGGTTTGAATCAAAAGTAATAAAGATAAGTGCTTCTGATTTAGAAGATTTTAAGAAGGAAGAAGTAAATGTATCATTTTATACCAATGATTTTGATCCAAGAAAATTTGGGTATGAGTTTTTATCTATGAGTTTTGAAGAAATGTTAATTGAAATAGGCGAAGTAGAAATTCCTAACCTGTTATATAAGGTACAAATAGGTGCTTATACACTTCCAAAAAACTTTGATAAAAATGAGTTTGCTGAGTTTGGAGAAATTGAAGTAAAAAATTACGATGATAATATTACAAGGTTTACACTAGGTACGTTTGCTAAACTAAATGACGCTCTTGATTTTAGAAATAAGGTTAGACTTAAAGGCAAGCAAGATGCTTTTGTGATTGCAATTTATAATGGAAAGAGAACTTATCTTGAAGACTTAATAAAACAAGGAGTCTTTGATAACTACAAAAAATAAATTGTTATAAATCAAAGTTTACCGTGACACTTTTTGTTTTAGGATGAGATTGGCAAGTCAATACATATCCTTGTTCAATTTCATGAGGTTCTAAAGCAAAATTAACATCCATTTCTACTTCACCTTCCGTGAGTTTTGCTCTACAGGTACAACAAACACCACCTTTGCAAGCGTAAGGAACATCAGCGCCTCTGTTTATTGCAGCATCTAAAATGCTTTCGTGATTTGATAGTAAAGGAAATTTATATTCAACGGTATCTATGATTAAAGTAACCATACTTTCAAACTCCTCTTTCTTACTATCTTTTTCAGTTCCCGGCTGTTCCAAAACATGTTTGTCCTTAGCTAAGAAAGTAGTAAATAATTCAAAGTGAATTTTTGATTCATCCACTCCGGCATTTTTCATAAAGTCAGAAACTTCTTTAATCATTTCTTCAGGGCCACATAAAAAGGCTTCATCTACTGTTGAAAAATCAAGCAGCGTTTCTTGAAGTTCTTTACATTTGTCTGTATTAATTCTTCCTGAATAAAGCTTGCTTCCTATATTTTCTCTGCTTAAAATATGGTGTACAGAAAACCTGTTTAAATAAGTGTTTTTTATCCCTTCAATTTCTTCTCTGAATATAATAGATTTAAAACCTTTGTTACCATAAAAAAGAGTGACGTTACTTTTTGGTTCTTCTTTTAAAATAGTTTTAATAATTGACATGATAGGAGTTATTCCACTTCCTGCGGCAAAGAATACATAGTTTTTTGAGTTATTAGCATCAATTTTTGGAGTGAAGTTTCCCATTGGGGTCATCACATCAATGGCTTGATTAATTGCTAACTCCTTATTTGCATAAGTAGAAAACTTTCCACCGGCAACTTCTTTTACAGCTACAGTAAGTTTATTTTCATAAGGAGCAGAACAAATAGAGTATGACCTTCTTAATTCTTCACCCCCTAAAACAGCTTTAAGTGTGAGGTATTGTCCCGGTATATATTTATATTCTGTTTCAATTTCCTTAGGAACATCAAAAGTGATAGATACACAGTCAGGAGTTTCCTTATTTATTTCAGCTATTTTTAGAGAATGAAATTTACTCATTTTTTAAAATTTTGACAAAAGTATCAATATCAGCAAACTTTTCAACTTTTCAAATTGTTTTAATTTTGATGACAAATATCAACTTGATATTATGTTTTAATGTTTAACTTTGTAGCTATGCAAGTAGAAAATGATGTAAAACAAATGGAGGAACAGTTTCAAGCTAAAATTGATGCTGATATCCGAATAGAGCCAAGAGATTGGATGCCTGAAAAGTATCGTAAAACTCTTATTAGACAAATGTCTCAGCACGCACATTCTGAGGTGGTAGGTATGTTGCCTGAAGCCAACTGGATAACCAGAGCGCCTTCTTTAAGAAGAAAAGTTGCCTTATTGGCAAAAGTTCAAGACGAAGCAGGACATGGATTGTATCTTTACAGTGCTTGTGAAACTCTTGGTGCCGATAGAGAAGAAACGATTGATGATTTACATTCCGGTAAAGCAAAGTATTCAAGTATATTTAATTATCCTACTATTACATGGGCCGATATTGGCGCTATTGGTTGGTTAGTAGATGGAGCTGCAATTGTAAATCAGGTTGCACTTCAAAAAACTTCTTACGGGCCTTATGCCAGAGCAATGGTAAAAATTTGTAAAGAAGAAAGTTTTCATCAGCGTCAGGGTTATGAAATCATTACTGTTTTAGCGAATGGAACTCCTGCACAAAAAGCAATGGCTCAAGATGCTTTGAATAGATGGTGGTGGCCTTCTTTAATGATGTTTGGTCCAACAGATGCAGATTCTCCTAATACGCAACAGTCAATGGCATGGCGAATTAAGAGACACACTAATGATGAACTAAGACAAATGTTTATTGATGCTACCGTTAAGCAAGCTGAAGTTGCAGGATTAACAATTCCCGATAAGGATTTAAAGTGGAATGAAGAAAGAGGTCATTATGATTTTGGAGAAATAGATTGGGAAGAATTTTATAATGTTATAAAAGGTAACGGTCCTTGTAATAAACAAAGAATTGAGGCAAGAAAAAAAGCTAAAGAAGAAGGAATGTGGGTGAGAGAAGCAGCTATGGCTTATGCAGAAAAACAAAAGACAAAAACAAAAGCAGCTTAACAATTATGAGCGAGATTAAAAAAGAATGGCCTTTATGGGAGGTTTTTATTAGAAGTAAACAAGGTTTAAGCCACAAACATGTTGGCAGTTTAAGAGCTGCAGATGCTAAAATGGCTATTGAAAATGCCAGAGATGTTTACACAAGAAGAAGTGAAGGAATTAGTATTTGGGTAGTTGAAAGTGTGAATGTTCATGCGTCAAATCCTACAGAACAAGGTCCTATGTTTGAACCATCTGATGATAAAGTTTACAGACATCCAACTTTTTATGAAGTGCCGGAAGGCGTTGGACACATGTAGAATAAGCTAAATAAATTTTATGAATAAAGAGTTGTATGAATATGTTTTAAGAATGGGCGATGATAGCCTAATTCTTGGGCAAAGACTTGGAGAATGGTGTGGTCACGGACCAATTTTGGAAGAAGATATTGCACTTACTAATGTTGCATTAGATATATTAGGACAGGCAAGAATTTTAATGGATTATGCTGGGAAGCTTACTAATAAAAAAGAAGATGAGGTTGCATTTTTAAGAGAAGAGTGGGATTATAAAAATGTGTTATTGGTAGAACAACCCAACGGAGATTTTGCGCAAACAATACTTCGTCAATTTTTCTTTGATGCATTTCGGTTACCTTTTTTTAAAGAATTACAAAACAGTAAAGACGAAACACTTTCGGGTTTGGCGTTAAAAGCAGTAAAAGAAACAACCTATCATTTACAACATAGTTCTAATTGGGTAATTCGTTTAGGTGACGGAACAGATGAAAGTCATCAACGCCTTGAGACAGCACTAGAAGATTTGTGGATGTTTACCAGTGAATTGTTTTATGCTGATGAGGTAGATACTAAGCTTGTAAATGAAGGAATAGCAGTTGATGTAAATAAAATAAAACCAATTTGGGATGCTAAGGTTAGTGAAGTTTTTGCTCAGGCAAAGCTTCAAATCCCTGAAGAAGGCTGGATGCAAAAGGGTGGAAGAGAAGGAAAGCACACAGAGCATTTAGGCTTTTTACTTTCTGAAATGCAATATATGCAGAGAGCTTATCCCGGCTGTGAATGGTAAGTATGAATTTTTCCAAACAAGATATATTTGATTTATTAGAAGAAGTTAAAGACCCTGAAATTCCTGTACTATCTGTTGTAGATTTAGGAGTGGTGAGAGATGTAAAACTTGGAGAAAAATTAGAGGTTATCATTACTCCAACTTACACGGGTTGCCCGGCTATGAAAGTAATTGAAGATGACATTAGAAGTAAATTACTTGAGCATAACATTGAAAACGTAGAAGTAAAAACTATTCTTTCTCCCGCATGGACAACAGATTGGATTTCTGAAAATGGTCTAAAAAAACTGAAAGAATTTGGAATTGCTCCTCCCGCAAAAACTACAGTAGATAAATCTTCGTTAACCGGAATTCAAAAAGAAGTAGAGTGTCCGTATTGCCACTCAAAAAACACAGAGATGAAAAGCCAGTTTGGTTCTACTGCCTGCAAGGCGCTTTACCAGTGCAATGATTGTAAAGAGCCTTTTGACCACTTCAAGTGTATTTAGTTAGTCAACGAATTGAATTTTTTTAGCTCTAATTCAATACTTGCCATAGTTTGTTTTTCCACTACTAATTCTTCTAACTCTTTTTTACCTGTTGTAATTTGTTTCACCCCAAAGTAAGGTTGTTTGTTTTTTATCACATAAGCAATGATGTAAACCTCTTTATCTCTGGGAATATCATTGAAAAGAACTTCATCCGTTTTAGCATAATTTGCATATCCGCTCATTACAGATTTTATGTCTTTAAATATCATACAGACTTGTAGCTTTAATGTGCTGTCTACTTTTACTAAAATGTTTTGTTTGTTCGGTTCATCATAAAACCTATCACAGTTTATCCAGCCCAGAGATGAAGTAGTCATAATGTAGTTTTGCATTTGGGAAGTTTCTTTATTCATCTGAAACATTTCTTCTCCTTCATACCAATCGCGTTCTTCATTAAATTCTTCTGCCATATCATAACTTCCAGTAGCTAACCAGTTGCTAGGTACTTCATCTTCATTAGTACTATTTCCATCAAATAGTTGCATGCCGTATTTTCGTTGCCCTTTAAACGGAAATGAAATTTCCATCTCATTTACCAAAAACACTTTTTGATTTTCGCAAGAAACACATGTGGCTTCCAAATAAATCATTCCACCAGTTTCAAGCATTGTGTTATTTGAACTGGTGGACAAACCACTTTTAATAATGTCGCTGTAGCTATAATATTCCTTTAGTTCAACTTTTATTTTTCCAATTTCTCCGCCTTGTTCACATTCAAATGAGTTTTTTGGAATAAAAATTTCGGTACCGTCATTTCCTTTAATGGTGTTGTCCTTGTTAGGATTGATAATCCATTGATTAGAAGATTTCGAAAAGTGGCCTGCAAAATATTCAAATAAATCGTTAGCTGAAGCTTTTTCTTCTTTATAAACCGCAATATCTACTAGTGCATAAGTGTTTTTTGTGAACTGGCTGTTTTCCAACATCATTTGTTTGAAGTAAGCACTATCCAAGTTTAAAAAGTTAGGATTAACTCCTTTATTTATAAAATAGTTAAATACAGCTTGGGCTCTTTGAAAAGTAATTTCATTTACAATTACAGGGTTGGCGGTAGATATTTTTCCGGTAATATGAACTTTAAAAAAGTTGAAGTTGGGTGACGTATTGTATAAATGCTCTAACAATAAAACATTAGTGCCGGATAAGCCCGTCTGGTCTTCAGCAAAGTGAATATTATGAACAGGAATTATTACTTGGGCATTGATAAAATGGCTGCTTACCATCATTATCAAAAGGTAGATACATCTTTTCATAACTGGCGGTTTTTATATCTAACGCTAATTATGGGTAATTTATTACAGCATAAAAAAAGTCACCAAAAGGTGACTTCAGAAAAAATAGTTTGTAGAGCTATTATAAGCTTTTCACATGCTTGTCTAATTCCATGTGTAGGTTTTGTCCTCTTAAATCTAAGGTATTGGGTTGACTTCTTGCTACTATAATTCCGTTGGCATCAATTAAAAAGGTAGCCGGAATAGAGTTTACTTTGTATTTTGCACTTAGCGCACTTCCCCAACCTTTGAGGTCACTAATATGGTAATCCCACACCAAACCGTCTTTTTTAATGGCGTTTACCCAAGCACCTTTGTTATTGTCTAATGAAACACTAAACACTTCAAAGCCTTTGGCATTTTTAAATTTTGCTGATTTGTATTTGTTGTATGCAGCCACTACATTCGGGTTTTCTCTTCTGCACGGTCCGCACCATGAAGCCCAAAAATCAATTAAAACCATTTTTCCTTTTAAATCAGAAAGAGCCATTTCTTTACCTTCAGGGTTGGTGAATTTTAATTCGGGTGCTTTGTCGCCAATGTTTATTCCTTCAGAAGCACCTTTTTGGTTATTAATAAATGCCAAAGAAATTAGCCCGACAAGAGCTAAAGCAGAAAATGAGATTGCTATTTTTTTCATGAATAAAATTTAAAAGTGTAACGTAAAAGTTTCTTAAATGGTTGCTTAAATGTAAATTAATTTAACACGAATTAACAATAACTTTGCCAAGTTATAATCTCACAATATCTGCACCCAAGGCATTTAGCCGATTATCTATATTTTGATAGCCTCTGTCAATTTGTTCAATGTTATGAATAACACTTGTGCCCTCAGCACTTAAAGCGGCAATCAACAATGAAACTCCTGCTCTGATATCTGGTGAAGTCATTTCAATTCCTTTTAGCGGAGTGGTAAAGTTTTGTCCGTTAACTGCTGCACGGTGTGGGTCGCATAAAATTATTTGCGCTCCCATATCAATCAATTTATCTACAAAGAATAATCTGCTTTCAAACATTTTTTGATGAATTAAAACATTGCCTTTTGCTTGTGTGGCCACTACTAGTATAATACTTAATAAATCAGGAGTAAAGCCCGGCCATGGGGCATCTGCAATGGTAAGTATAGAGCCGTCAATAAAGTTTTCTACTTCGTAACTATCGCTTTCAGGAATAAAAATATCATCACCATCTATTTGAACATCAATGCCCAGTTTTCTAAAAACATCAGGAATCATTCCCAGATTTTCTACCGAAACATTTTTTATACGTATTTCAGAACGAGTCATGGCAGCAAGTCCAATAAAGCTTCCAATCTCAATCATGTCAGGTAAAATGTTGTGTGTACAACCACCCAAACTTTCAACGCCTTCAATGGTTAAAAGATTGGAGCCAACTCCTGAAATTTTTGCGCCCATAGAGTTGAGCATTTTACTTAATTGTTGAATGTACGGTTCACAAGCTGCATTGTAAATGGTAGTAGTTCCTTTTGCCAAAACCGCAGCCATTAATATATTAGCCGTTCCGGTAACAGAAGCTTCATCCAATAACATATAAGTTCCTTGTAAATTGTCGCCTTTTACTTCATAAAAATGGTCACCGGCATTGTAATGAAAAGTAGCTCCCAGTTTTTGAAAACCGATAAAGTGAGTATCTAATCTTCTTCTTCCAATTTTATCTCCACCGGGTTTTGGAATATACCCCTTGCCAAATCTGGCGAGTAGTGGTCCTAAAATCATTACAGAACCTCTAAGTGCAGCACCTTTTTTCTTAAACTCATCAGAAATTAAATAGTCTAGATTAACGTCATTGGCTTGAAAAGTATAAGAACTTGTTCCTGTTTTTTGAATGTTTACACCCAAGTCGCCAAGCAGTTCAATCAATTTATTTACATCCCTGATATCGGGAATATTATTGATGACTACTTTTTCAGGAGTTAATAGTGTGGCACATAAAATTTGTAAGGCTTCGTTTTTTGCTCCTTGTGGTTGGAGTGTTCCTTTTAATTTTTTGCCACCGTTAATTTTAAAGGTTCCCATCTTGTATAGTTATAAGTTTGTAAAGCTGAAAGTATCAACCTTATTTTTCAAAAATAACTAAATTGAAATGGGGTAGGGGAAAGGATAAATAAAAAGGCTAACAACTTATCGTTAAAATCTTCTTTTTTTCTTACGATTCTTATTGTTTCGGTTCTTGTTGCTTTGATGCTTTTTAATACTTGCTTTGTTTCTTGATAAGAACTCATTAGTAGAGATTAATTGAACATCATCGCTAAGCGCCAGTTTTCCTTTTGCTAAAATCTTAAGATCGCTTTTAATGGTTTCATCATCTACACTTTCTAAATTATATAAAAGATAAGCACGTTTCATAAGGTTAGCCAATCTCCCCACTAAAAACTTTCTTTTTTCTTCGTCTTCAATTTCTTGAGCTTCTTTAATCATGTTTTCCAAAATCTTACCATAGTGTTTAAAGGTGATTTTACCTTTAGGATATTCCATCCTTGTTGGTTTTTCACTTAAAGATTCAGGTGTTGGAATAGGATATGGAGAATCTACGTCTAATTTAAAGTTGGAAATAATGATTAAATGATCCCAAAGTAAATGTTGGTAATCCGGTACATCTCGCAAATGAGGGTTTAAATTCCCCATCACTTCTATAATGGCTTTCGCACACTTGTTTCTTAGTTCTTTGTCTTCAATAGTTAAGGCATGCTCAACCATTTTCTGCACATTTCTGCCGTACTCAGGCAGTACCATTTTATTTCTTGTTGAATTGTAATCTTTAATCATATTGGAAAAATAGAGGGTAAAGGTAAGGAAATTTAGTTAAGATATGTGCTTTGAGAATTCAGATTTAGGATTTGAGATGTGAGAATTGAGAAGAGAGAATCAATAAATGAGCAGTCGTCTTTAACACATTAACTAATCTCCAATCACTAATTTACTATTGCCTTTTGCCTAATATACTAACCCACTATTTCCAATTTTGCATATTGCAGTAAAAGCTGTTTTTTGCCAACGGTTCCAAAGTCTATCAATGCTTTGTTACCACCTTCAATACCGACTACGGTGCCTCTTCCAAATTTTTGGTGGGAGACAATTGTTCCGGCTTTTATATCAGGAAAATCGGCAGATGCTTTTTCTTTATAGAAGTTAGCATCACTTACTTTTTTTAGTTTTTTCTTTTGAAAAGTAGGAGCAGATGTAGTAGTGTTTTTTTCAAAAAACCCGCCTTTGTTTCCCCAGCCATCATCCCATGAAGTTTGCTCAAACTTTTTAGGTTCGGGTGCTTTTTGAATGTCTAAATATTTGTCGTCAATCTCCTCAATAAATCGGCTTGGTTCATTGTGAATTAAATTTCCCCAACGATATCGGCTCAGTGAATACGATAAAATAATTCTATTCATGGCTCGGGTAAGCGCCACATAAAATAATCTTCTCTCTTCTTCTAAGTCGCTTCTGGAGTTTAATGAAAGCTGTGAAGGAAATAAATTTTCCTCCAATCCCGCAATAATAATGTATGGAAACTCCAAGCCTTTTGACGCATGAATGGTCATCAAAGAAACTCTGTTTTGGTCTTCTTTGTCATCATTATCAGCATCCGTGAGCAGCGCTACATCTTGCATAAAGTCGGCAAGCATTGGTTTTGCCCCAAGGTTATTGGCAGGATAACTTTCGCTAAAATCTTTCAATCCGTTTAACAACTCTTGAATATTTTCGTAACGAGCTACACCTTCAGGAGTTTTGTCGGTAAACAAATCTTTTAATATTCCGGAGTGAGAAGCAATATAGCTACCTGCTTCGTAAGCTTCAGCATTTTCGGCTACTTTGGAAAAACTTAAAATCAGTTCAGAAAATTCATTTAACTTTTGAAGTGTTCCTCTGTTAAAGCCTAAGCCCATTTGTTCAGAGCTTTGAATAACGTCCCAAATGCTCATATCATTCGTTGTGGCAGCTGTAATTAATTTTTCCAAGGTAGTATTTCCAATTCCTCTGGTAGGATAATTAATCACTCTTTTCAATGCTTCTTCATCATTATGATTGAGCGATAATCGGTAATACGCCAGGATGTCTTTAATCTCTTTTCTTTGGTAAAACGAAAGTCCACCGTAAATTCTATACGGAATATTTTTCTTTCTTAAAGCTTCCTCTAATGCTCTGGACTGTGCATTGGTTCTGTACAAAATAGCAAAGTCGCTGTATCTGGCTTGGTGGTTTTGCTGAATGTCAAACACTTCATTTGCAATGTATTTTCCTTCTTCATTATCGGTAAGACTTTGGCTTACTTTTATTCGTTCGCCTTCAGTATTATCTGTCCAAACTTCTTTTTCTAATTGTTCTTTGTTGTTTTCAATGACACTGTTGGCAGCATTTACAATATTTTGAGTGGAACGATAATTCTGTTCCAGTTTAAAAGTTTTTACATCCGGATAATCTCTTTTAAAGTTTAAAATGTTTTGAATGTTAGCACCTCTGAATGCATAAATACTTTGAGCATCATCGCCCACTACACAAATGTTTTCAAAACGAGCAGCCAGTTTTTTTACAATTAAATATTGCGAAAAGTTGGTGTCCTGGTACTCATCTACCAATATAAACTTGAATTTACTTTGATATTTTAACAAGACATCAGGATGCTCATTAAATAATATTACAGTTTTAAAAAGTAAGTCATCAAAGTCCATAGCATTTGACTTGAAGCATCTTTTTTCATATTCTTTATATATCTCGCCTATTAGAGGTTTTTTTGAGGCTTCATCATCAGTTCTTATAGTTGAGTTATTGCAATAGTTATTAACATCTCTTAGATTGTTTTTGGCAGAAGATATTCTATTATAAACCAATCCCGGTTTATACACTTTATCATCCAAGTTCATTGCCTTGATAATACTTTTTAAGAGACTTTTAGAATCTTGTGTGTCGTAAATGGTAAAGTTGCTGGGATAGCCTATCTTTTCTGCTTCTGCTCTCAGTATTCTGGCAAATACACTGTGAAACGTACCCATCCATAAATTTTTGGCTTCGTTGCCCACAATTTTATAGATACGCTCCTTCATTTCTTTGGCGGCCTTGTTGGTAAAGGTGAGCGCCAAAATATTAAAGGAATCTACACCATTATGAATAAGGTGTGCAATACGATAGGTGAGTACTCTTGTTTTTCCTGAACCCGCTCCTGCTATTACCATGCTGGGGCCTTCCCATGCTTCTACTGCTGCCCGCTGTGCCTCATTTAGCTCGTCTAAATAATTCATACTGCAAAAGTAAAAATTCAATTTGGCTGGCGTAGCAGTGTTGAAAAGTAATAATAGAGTTTGATGTTAGATGTTAAAAATGAGAGTTGAGAAACTTTTTTATTTTCTTTTTAGTCCTAAATCGACTTCAAAGTCCTGAAAACAAGAGTTGCATATCCATCGGTATCGCGACTTGTCAGTCCAACCTTTTTTTAATGTGTTTTGAATTGTAATTGAAAATTTTTCTCCGCAAAACTCGCAGTGGTCATGACCGTTTTCAGATCTTGACTTATAGTCCATGAATTCAAACTCCAAATTAGTGAGATATCTGTCTTGATGCTGATATCTCCAATCATTTTTGATGTTTCTTTCTCTGTTCATGATATTAAATGTTATAAGATATACAAAGATGAATAAGTTTTAATTTGCTTTAGCAGAAGTTATTGTAAATTAACAGCTTTTTCTCAAATGGAAAAAAACACCACCTAAATTCATTTATAATATTGTTAATCAGTAATTTAATTAGTTTTCAGGGTATTTACGCTTAAAATTGGCTCTAAAACTTATCAACACCCAAAATCTTGCTGTTTTTTGGGTTCAGAAAAAAAATCACAAAAAAACTGTTGAAAAAAATGATTAGCATATTGTTTTAATAAAATATTCTCGTACATTTGCCGTCCCAAAAAATGGGGGGTTATAATAAAATTAAACAAAAATAAATGCCTACAATTCAACAGTTAGTAAGGAAAGGAAGGGTTAAGGTGACTAAAAAAAGTAAGTCAGCTGCGCTTAATTCTTGCCCGCAAAAAAGAGGAGTTTGTGTAAGAGTTTATACTACTACACCAAAAAAACCTAACTCGGCTTTGAGAAAAGTTGCTAAAGTTAGATTGACTAATCAAATGGAAATCATTGCTTATATACCCGGAGAGGGGCATAATTTGCAAGAGCACTCTATCGTATTAGTTAGAGGTGGAAGGGTTAAAGATTTACCGGGAGTAAGATACCATATTGTAAGAGGTACTTTAGATACAGCCGGTGTTGAAGGTAGAAAACAAAGAAGATCAAAATACGGTGCTAAAAGACCTAAAGTAAAAGCTAGCTAAAAATGAGAAAGACCAAAGCTAAAAAACACATTTTATTACCTGATCCAAAATTTAACGATCAAGAGGTAACTAGATTCGTAAACATGCTAATGCTTGACGGAAAGAAAAACGTTGCTTTCAAAATATTTTATGAAGCAATAGACGTAGTAGCAGAAAAAACGAAAGAAAACGGACTTGAGGTTTGGAAAAAAGCGTTAAGTAATGTTACGCCTCAGGTAGAGGTAAGAAGTAGAAGAGTGGGTGGTGCTACTTTTCAAATTCCATCAGAAATTAGATCTGACAGAAAAAATTCTGTAGCTATTAAATGGTTGATTGGTTTCGCTAGAAAAAGAAACGAAAAGTCAATGGGTCAAAAATTGGCTGCCGAAATTATAGCTGCATCAAAAGAAGAAGGTGCTGCATTTAAAAAGAAGGAAGACGTTCACAAAATGGCAGAAGCTAATAAAGCATTCTCTCATTTTAGGTTTTAATATATAGGAATAGGAAATGGCAAGAGATTTAAAATATACAAGGAACATTGGAATTGCGGCTCACATTGATGCCGGTAAAACCACTACTACTGAGCGTATTCTTTATTACGCTGGAGTTAGCCATAAAATAGGTGAAGTACACGATGGTGCTGCTACTATGGACTGGATGGCGCAAGAGCAAGAAAGAGGTATTACTATTACTTCTGCTGCTACTACTGTATTCTGGAATTACAGAGACCAAAAATATCAAGTAAACATTATCGATACTCCGGGACACGTTGACTTTACAGTTGAGGTGAATCGTTCATTAAGAGTATTAGATGGTTTAGTATTCTTGTTTAGTGCGGTTGATGGTGTTGAGCCACAATCTGAAACTAACTGGAGATTGGCAAACAACTATAATGTACCAAGATTAGGATTCGTTAATAAAATGGACCGTCAAGGTGCTGATTTCTTAGCTGTTTGTAAACAAGTAAAAGAAATGTTAGGAAGCAACGCAGTTCCTCTTCAGTTGCCAATTGGTAATGAAGCAGACTTTAAAGGTGTTGTTGATTTAATTAACAATAGAGGTATCGTTTGGAATGAAGAAGATAAAGGGATGACGTTTACTGAAGTTCCTATTCCTGATGATATGGTTGAGGATGTTAAAAAATATCGTCAAGAATTATTAGAAGCAGTTGCTGAGTTTGATGAGAAGTTAATGGAGAAGTATTTTGAAGATGAAAACTCATTAACAGAAAGAGAAATTTTAGACGCATTAAGAGCAGCTACTATTTCAGGAACTATTGTTCCAATGACATGTGGAACAGCTTTCAAAAACAAAGGTGTTCAAACCATGTTAGATTATGTGATGGAAATTCTTCCTTCACCGTTAGATACTGAAGCAGTAAAAGGAATTAACCCTAATACTGACGAAGAAGTATTTAGAAAACCTACTGAGTCTGACCCATTCTGTGCTTTAGCATTTAAAATTGCTACTGACCCTTTTGTTGGAAGACTTTGCTTTACCAGAGCTTACTCAGGAGTATTAGAATCAGGTTCTTACGTATTAAATACTCGTTCGGGTAACAAAGAAAGAATTTCTAGAATTTTCCAAATGCACGCTAACAAGCAAAATCAAATCGAAAGATTGGTTGCCGGTGATATTGGTGCTGTAGTTGGTTTTAAAGATATTAAAACAGGTGATACTCTTTGTGACGAGAAGCATCCAATTGCTCTTGAATCAATGAACTTCCCTGATCCGGTTATCGGTTTAGCTATTGAGCCAAAAACCCAAGCCGATGTAGATAAATTAGGAAATGCACTTGCAAAACTTTCTGAAGAAGATCCAACCTTTAGAGTTCATACTGATGAAGAATCAGGGCAAACTGTTGTAAGTGGTATGGGTGAGCTTCACTTAGATATCATTCTTGACCGATTAAAAAGAGAATTTAAAGTAGAGTGTAACCAAGGTGCGCCTCAAGTTAATTACAAAGAGGCTATCAATGGTTCAGTAGAGCACAAAGAAGTTTATAAAAAGCAATCTGGTGGTAGAGGTAAATTCGCAGATATACTAGTAAGAGTTGAGCCTAGCGATGATGAAAAAGAAGGATTGACATTTGTTAATGAGATTAAAGGTGGTAACATTCCAAGAGAATTTATTCCTTCTGTAGAGAAAGGTTTTAAAGAATCTATGAAAAATGGTGTACTTGCAGGATATGCAGTAGATAGATTAAAAGTAACATTGATAGACGGTTCATATCACGCAGTTGACTCTGATGCTCTTTCATTTGAGCTTTGTGCTAAAATGGCTTACAGAGCTGCAATGCCGAAATGTAACCCTGTTTTATTAGAGCCAATCATGAAAATTGAAGTTGTTACTCCTGAAGAAAACATGGGTGATGTGGTAGGTGACTTAAACAGAAGAAGAGGACAAGTAAGCGGTATGGATGATAGAGCAGGTGCTAAAGTGGTAAAAGCTAAAGTGCCTTTATCTGAAATGTTTGGATATGTTACCTCATTAAGAACATTGTCATCAGGTAGAGCTACATCTTCAATGGAATTCTCTCACTACGAAGAGTTACCGAAGAACTTAGCTGATGCAGTTATTACAAAAGCAAAAGGAAAGGTTGAAGCTTAATATATAAAAAGGAATGAGCCAAAAAATTAGAATAAAATTAAAATCTTACGATCACAACCTAGTAGACAAGTCTGCTGAGAGAATCGTTAAGACTGTAAAATCTACAGGTGCTGTTGTTAGCGGACCAATTCCACTTCCAACTCACAAAAGAATTTACACTGTTTTAAAATCACCTCACGTGAACAAAAAAGCTAGAGAGCAGTTCGAATTGAGTTCTTACAAAAGACTAATCGACATCTTTAGTTCTACATCTAAAACTGTAGATGCGTTAATGAAGCTTGAGCTTCCAAGTGGGGTAGAAGTAGAAATTAAGGTTTAACTATTTTATTAATACTAACAAAATGCAAGGTATAATAGGAAAAAAATTAGGAATGACCAGTGTTTACAATGCCGATGGAAGAAATATTCCATGCACTGTAATTGAAGCAGGTCCTTGCGTAGTTACTCAGATTAAAACATCTGATAAAGAAGGATACAATGCTATCCAGATTGCTTACGATGACAAAAAAGAAAAGCATACCAATGCTTGTGAATTAGGTCATTTCAAAAAAGCAAAAACTACCCCTAAAAGAAAAGTTATTGAAGTAAGAGACTTTGATGGCGAAGAGAAAAATTTAGGCGATTTATTAACCGCTGAAATGTTTGAAGAAGGTGAGTGGGTAGATGTAGTTGGAACAAGCAAAGGAAAAGGTTTTCAAGGTGTTGTAAAAAGACACGGATTTGCTGGTGTTGGAGGTCAAACTCACGGACAACACAACAGACAAAGAAAACCGGGTTCTATTGGAGCATGTTCTACGCCATCAAGAGTTTTCAAAGGAATGAGAATGGGCGGAAGAACAGGTAATGATAGAGTAAAAGTAGCTAACCTTAGAGTGTTAAAAGTACTAGCCGATAAAAACCTTATCGTTGTTAAAGGTTCAGTACCGGGACACAAAGGAGCTTATGTAATAATTGAGAAGTAATCTGGAATTACAATGGAAGTTGCAGTTAAAAATATAGAAGGAAAAGATACCAAAAAGAAAGTCAAATTAAATGACGAAACTTTTGCTATCGAACCAAACGATCATGCTATCTATCTTGATGTAAAAAGATACATGGCTAGTTTACGTCAAGGTACTCACAAAGCTAAAGAAAGAGCTGAAGTGAACTACAGTACTAAAAAAATCAAGAAGCAAAAAGGAACAGGTGGTGCTCGTGCGGGTAGTATTAAGTCTCCTGTGTTTGTTGGTGGTGGTACTGTTTTCGGACCAAGACCAAGAAACTATGATATTAAAGTAAACAAGAAAGTAAGAAAACTGGCAAGAAGATCTGCATTTAGCTACAAAGCTAAAGAAGGTAACATCATTGTTTTAGAAAAGTTTGCCATGGAGCAACCTAAAACAAAAGAGTACGCTAAAATTCTTGCAAACCTTGGTTTAGACGGTTCAAAATCATTGTTCATTATCGGAGAAGAGGATGCTAACTTAGTATTATCTTCTAGAAATGTACAAAGAACCAAAGTATTAACTGTAAATCAATTGGGAACTTATGAAATATTACACGCTAATAAAGTGGTTATTTCAGAAGATGCAATTGAAAAATTAGAAGCAAGCTTAAACTAATAAAGGCATGGAAATTATTATAAAACCACTTATCACTGAAAAAATGACTGCTCTTACTGAGAAGTTAAACAGTTATGGATTTGTTGTAGATAAGAGAGCCAATAAAGTTGAAATTAAAAAGGCAATTGAAAAAGCTTACGGAGTTACTGTAGAAAACGTGAACACAATTAATGTAATGGGTAAATTTAAAAGCCGTTACACTAAGTCAGGTAATCTTACAGGAAGAACCAATAACTACAAAAAAGCAATTGTTACAGTAGCAGATGGTGATGTAATTGATTTTTACAGTAACATCTAATAAAAGATACAAGAGATGGCATTAAGAAAAATAAGACCGATTACTCCAGGACAGCGTCACAAGATCGTTAGTGATAACGCTGAGATTACAACTAGTAAGCCTGAAAAGAGCTTAACAGTTGGTATCAAAAAAACTGGTGGTAGAAATAACCAAGGTAGAATGACTATGCGCTATATTGGTGGTGGTCACAAAAGAAAATATAGAATTATTGACTTCAAAAGAGATAAAGACGGAGTTGTTGGAACAGTAAAAACTGTTGAATATGATCCAAATCGTTCTGCTAGAATTGCTTTAGTAGAATACTCTGACGGAGAAAAGAGATATATACTTGCACCTGCTAAAATTCAAGTAGGTCAACAAATTAAATCAGGAAAAGGTGCAGAGCCGGAAGTAGGTAATGCATTATTTTTAAGTGATATTCCTCTGGGTACATTTATTCATAACATTGAATTAAGACCTGGTCAAGGAGGTAAAATTGTGAGAAGTGCAGGAGCTTATGCTCAACTTGCAGCAAGAGATGGAAAATATGCGGTAATCAAATTACCTTCAGGTGAAACTAGAATGATTTTAGTTACCTGTAAAGCTACTATCGGAACATTATCAAATGCTGAGCATTCACTTGTTCGTTCTGGTAAAGCCGGTAGGACAAGATGGTTAGGAAGAAGACCAAGAGTAAGAGGTGTTGTAATGAATCCGGTAGATCACCCAATGGGTGGTGGAGAAGGTAGATCAAGTGGTGGTCACCCTAGATCAAGAAAAGGTTTACCTGCAAAAGGATACAAAACAAGAAAACCTAAAAAGGCTTCAAGTAAGTACATTATAGAAAGAAGGAAAAAGTAATTTAAGATATGGCTAGATCATTAAAAAAACCACCGTTCGTACACTATAAGTTACAACAAAGAGTAACTGACGCTCAAGAAACCGGAAAAAAGTCTGTAATTAAGACTTGGTCAAGAGCATCAATGATTACTCCAGAATTTGTAGGACTTACTTTTGCTGTTCACAACGGAAATAAATTTATACCTGTTTATGTTACTGAAAATATGGTAGGTCACAAGTTAGGAGAATTTGCTCCAACTAGACAGTTCAGAGGACACGCAGGAAACAAAAAGAAATAAATTATAGCTTAACAATTAGAGACAAAAACTAGATATGGGATCTCGTAAAAGACTTAGAGCTGAAAAATTAAAAGAAGAGAAAAAGGTAACTGCAATCGCTAAACTTAACGATTGCCCTACATCTCCTAGAAAAATGAGATTGGTTGCCGATATCATCAGAGGTAAAGATGTATTCGAATCTTTAGCAATTCTTCAGTACACTCAAAAAGATGCAGCTCGCAGATTAGAAAAACTATTACGTTCTGCAATTGCAAATTGGGAGGCAAAAAATGAAGGTGATAGACCTGAAGATAAAGACCTTTTCATCAAAACCATTACGGTTGATGAAGGTACAATGCTAAAGAGAATTCAACCCGCACCAAAAGGTAGAGCCTTTAGAATTAGAAAAAGATCAAACCATGTCACTATAATATTAGACAGCAAAAAATAAGAAACCGAATGGGACAAAAGATTAATCCAATATTACTTCGTTTAGGCTTCATCAGAGGATGGGATTCTAATTGGTATGGCGGTAGAGATTATACTGCTAAAATCGTTGAAGACGATAAAATTAGAAAGTATTTATATGCTCGTTTAGAAAAAGCAAGCATCTCTAAAATCATCATTGAAAGAACACTTAAAGTTATCACTGTTACTATCAATACATCACGTCCGGGAATCATTATCGGAAAAGGTGGAAAAGAAGTAGATAAATTAAGAGAAGAGCTTAAAAAAATTACAGGAAAAGATATTCAAATCAACATATTTGAAATCAAAAGACCTGAATTGGATGCACAAATTGTTGCTGATTCAGTAGCAAAACAAATTGAAGGAAGAATTTCATTCAGAAGAGCTGCAAAAATGGCAATAGCTTCTGCAATGAGAATGGGAGCAGAAGGAATTAAAATTATGGTGTCAGGTAGATTAGGTGGTGCAGAGATGGCAAGAAGCGAGCACTATAAAGATGGAAGAACTCCATTACATACTTTTAGAGCTGATATTGATTACGCTTTATCCGAAGCACAAACTACTTATGGTAAAATAGGTATCAAAGTTTGGATTTGTAAAGGTGAAGTTTATGGTAAAAGAGATTTATCTCCAAATATTGGCGCAACTAAAGGCGGAAAAGGTGGAGGTAATAACCAACAAAGAGCACCGAGAAGAAAAAAATAATACGATTAAAAGGTAGATAAGATGTTACAACCAAAACGTACAAAATACAGAAAGACACACAAAAACAAAGGAGCCGTTAAAAGAGGTGTTACTAAAAAAGGAGCATCTATAGCTTTTGGTTCTTTTGCAATTAAGTCTTTAGATACAGCATGGGTAACTGCACGTCAAATTGAAGCTGCAAGGATTGCTGTTACAAGATATATGAAAAGAGACGGGCAAATCTGGATTAGAATATTTCCTGATAAACCGTTGACAAAGAAACCGGCAGAAGTAAGGATGGGTAAAGGAAAAGGTAATCCGGAATTGTGGGTAGCTACAGTTTTACCTGGAAGAATTTTATTTGAAGCAGACGGAGTGCCTTTAGAAGTTGCTAAAGAAGCAATGAGATTAGCAGCAAGTAAGCTTCCGGTAAGAACTAAATTTATTGTTAGAAGAGATTACTCTGCATAATTTAAAGAAATAGTAAAACAATGAAACAGGCAGATATAAAAGGACTTTCAAATGACGACTTACAAGAGAAGTTGTTAGAGTCGAGAGACAGTGTAGCAAAGCTAAGACGTAGCCATGCTATATCTCCACTTGAAAACCCTGCGCAAATTAAACTTGCGAAAAAAACAGTTGCTAGAATATTAACTGAGCTTAAAAAAAGAGAGCTCGAACAACTTAAAAATACTAAATAAGTATGAGCGCAACAAGATCACTTAGAAAAGAAAGAACAGGTGTTGTGGTTAGCAACAAGATGGATAAATCCATTGTTGTTTCTGTAGAGAGAAAAGAGAAACATCCGATGTACGGAAAGTTTGTTAAGAAAACATCTAAGTTCATGGCACACGATGAAAAAAACGAGTGCAACATTGGAGACACTGTGATGATAATGGAAACAAGACCATTAAGTAAAAGCAAATGTTGGAGATTAGTAAACATAATTGAAAGAGCTAAGTAACCATGATACAACAAGAAAGTAGATTATTAGTAGCAGACAATAGCGGAGCAAAAGAAGTGCTTTGCATCCGTGTATTAGGCGGTACTAAAAGAAGATACGCTTCCATTGGTGATACCATTGTAGTAAGTGTGAAATCAGCTTTACCTTCAGGAAACGTAAAGAAGGGAGCTGTATCTAAAGCGGTTGTCGTAAGAACAAAAAAAGAAATCAGAAGAAATGATGGTTCTTACATCCGTTTTGATGATAACGCTGTTGTTCTTTTAAACACTCAAGGCGAGATGAGAGGTACAAGGATTTTTGGACCAGTAGCCAGAGAGCTTAGAGAAAAACAGTATATGAAAATTGTTTCATTAGCACCGGAGGTGCTTTAATATAATTGAGTCATGAAATTTCATGTTAAGTCAGGAGATAAAGTAGTAGTAATTGCTGGAAACAACAAAGGCAAAGAGGGTACAATACAAAAAGTATTAACCAAAAAAAGCCGTGCAATTGTTGAAGGCGATGACATTAGAAAGGTTAAAAAACATACAAGACCTTCTGCTGCTTACCCGGAAGGAGGAATTGTAGAAACTAGTCCTTCTATCCACATTTCTAATTTAATGGTAATTAACCCTACCACAGGAAAACCTGCTAAGGTTGCCAAAAAAAGAAATGAAAAAGGTAAACTAGAAAGGTATTTTAAAGAAAAAAAATCTGAAGGAGGAAATAAATAATGGCTTACTCACCTAGATTAAAAGATAAGTATAGAAACGAAATCGTTTCTAATCTAACTAAAAAGTTTAGTTACTCTACAGTAATGCAAGTTCCTAAGTTGCAGAAAATATGCATCAACCAAGGAGTCGGAAAAGCTGTAATTGACAAAAAAATTGTAGAAACTGCTCTAGAAGAAATGACTACTATAGCCGGACAAAAAGCTGTTCCTACAAAATCTAAGAAAGATATCTCAAACTTCAAGTTAAGAAAAGGAGTTAACGTTGGAGTTAGAGTTACACTTAGAGGGGAAAAAATGTATGAATTTTTAGACAGATTAATTGCTGTTTCTTTACCAAGAACCAGAGACTTTAGAGGTATTAGCCCTAAAGGATTTGACGGAAGAGGTAACTACACACTTGGTGTAAAAGAGCAAATTATCTTTCCGGAAATCAATATAGACCAAGTTAAATACATGAATGGAGTTGATATTACTTTTGTTACTTCAGCTAACTCTGATGAAGAAGCAAAAGCGTTATTGACTGAATTCGGTTTACCATTTAAGAAAAACTAAGGAGGAAAGTATGGCTAAAGAATCAATGAAAGCTAGAGAAAGAAAAAGACAAGCGTTAGTTGCAAAATACGCAGCAAAAAGAGCTGCACTTAAAGAAGCAGAAGATTGGGAAGCTTTACAAAAACTTCCAAAAAATTCTTCTAAAGTAAGATTGCACAACAGGTGTCAACTTACAGGAAGACCAAAAGGTTATATCAGACAGTTTGGCCTTTCAAGAAATACATTTAGAGAAATGGCTTCAAAAGGTTTAATACCTGGAGTAAAAAAAGCAAGTTGGTAAAAAATATATATTACAATTATGACTGACGTAGTAGCAGATTATTTAACTAGAATTAGAAATGCAGTATATGCCAAGCACAGAGTGGTGGATATACCTGGCTCTAATTTAAAGAAAGAATTAACTAAGATATTGATGCAGCAAGGTTTCATCTTAAATTATAAAGTAGAAGATGATAAAGGACCTCAAGGAAACATTAAAATTGCCTTAAAATATGATCCGGTAACTAAAGTTCCTGCCATCAAAAACTTAGAAAGAATTAGCTCACCGGGTTTAAGAATTTACAAAAGTGTAGATGAATTGCCAAGAGTTATTAACGGATTAGGTATTGCAATTGTTTCAACATCAAAAGGCTTAATGACGGATAAGCAAGCAAGAAGAGAAGGCATTGGTGGTGAAGTAATGTGTTACGTTTATTAATTTATAAGATATGTCACGAATAGGAAATTTACCGATAGCAATTCCACAAGGTGTTCAAGTTTCAGTGAACAACGGTGAAGTAGTTGTTAAAGGTCCGAAAGGCGAATTAAAGCAAAAAATAGACAATGCTATTGGCATTAAAGTGGAAAATGATGAAGTAGTTGTTTCAAGATCTACTGAAGAAAAAGACCACAAAGCCAAGCACGGTTTATATCGCTCACTTATCAGTAACATGATAGAAGGAGTTTCTAATGGCTACAAATTGGAACTTGAATTAGTGGGTGTTGGTTACAGAGCTACTGTTAAAGGTCAGTTATTAGAATTAGCTTTAGGTTATTCTCACAACATTGTGTTAGGATTACCTAAAGAAGTATCAGTTACTGCGGTTCAAGAAAAAGGTCAACCACCTATTATTACTCTTGAGTCTATTGACAAACAATTAGTAGGTCACGTTGCTGCTAAAATCAGGTCATTTAGAAAACCTGAACCTTACAAAGGAAAAGGTATCAAATTTAAAGGAGAACACATTAGAAGAAAAGCTGGTAAATCAGCATCTGCTAAATAATAATAAATTGAAGGGCTATGGCACTTACAACTAGAGAAAGAAGATTAAGAATTAAAATGCGTGTTAGAAAGAAAGTCTACGGGACTGCTGACTCGCCAAGAATGTCTGTTTTTAGAAGCAATAAAGAAATTTATGTGCAACTAATTAATGATGATGATTCTAAAGTAATAGTTTCTTCATCTTCAAGACAAAAAGATATAGCTTCTAAAAAAGGAACTAAATCAGAAATAGCTGCAATGGTAGGAAAAGATGTTGCCGAAAAAGCTATTAAAGCCGGTGTTACTACTGTTGCTTTTGATAGAAACGGATACTTATACCATGGTAGAATTAAATCTCTTGCAGATGCTGCTAGAGAAGGTGGATTAAAATTTTAATAAATAATAATATTATAATAGAATGGCTAGCGCAAACGTACAAAGAGTAAAGTCAAGCGAAATAGAACTTAAAGACAAACTAGTAGCGATAAACCGTGTAACTAAAGTTACTAAAGGTGGACGTCACTTTAGTTTTTCTGCAATAGTTGTTGTAGGTAACGAAAGAGGTATTGTAGGGCAAGGGCTTGGAAAAGCAAATGAAGTTACTGACGCAATTTCTAAAGCAATTGACGATGCTAAGAAAAACTTAATTAAGGTTTCAATCCTTAAAGGAACTATTCCTCATGAAGTTGAAGCTAAGTTTAGTGGAGCTCAAGTTTTCATTAAGCCTGCTGCACATGGTACCGGAGTTATTGCCGGTGGTGCAATGCGTGCTGTGCTTGAAAGCGTTGGAGTTACTGACGTACTAGCTAAATCTAAAGGTTCTTCTAACCCTCACAATGTGGTTAAAGCTACTTTATTAGCACTAATGAATGTTAGAGATGCTTCTACCGTAGCAAAACACAGAGGCGTAGAATTAGAAAAAGTATTTAACGGTTAATTTACTGGGCAATGGCTAAAATTAAAATAAAACAAGTACGAAGCATTATTAAAAGACCTAAAACACAAAAGCTTACTATGCAAGCTTTAGGTCTTAGAAAAATTAACCATGTTGTTGAACATGAAGACACTCCACAAATTTTGGGGATGGTTAACAAGGTAAAACACTTAGTAGAAATAGTAAAATAATATTAAGAGATGAACTTACATAGTTTAAAACCGGCAGCTGGTTCTACCAAAAACGGAAAGAAAAGATTAGGAAGAGGACAAGGTTCTGGTAAAGGTGGTACTTCTACAAAAGGTCACAAAGGAGCTAAATCCAGATCTGGATATAAATCTAAAAGAGCTTTTGAAGGAGGGCAAATGCCGCTTCAAAGAAGAGTACCTAAATTTGGTTTCAACAACATTAATAGAGTTGAGTACAGACCACTTAATCTTGATATTATTCAAGAAATAGTAGATAAAACCAAAGCAGAAAAAATTGACTTTGCCTTTTTAGTAGAAAACGGATTAGCTAAAAAGAAAGACTTAGTTAAAATTTTAGGTAGAGGTGAATTAAAAGCAAAAGTAGAAGTTGAAGCACATGCTTTTTCTGCTTCTGCATCTAAAGCTATTGAAGCTAATGGCGGAAAAGCCGTTATCATAAAATAAAAATGAAAAGATTTTTACAGACCATAAAAAACATTTGGAGTATTGAAGATCTTCGTAGCAGGATTTTAACTACCCTAGGACTTATTCTTATTTACAGAGTTGGTTCGTATGTAGTTTTACCTGGCGTTGACTCTGATGCTCTTGCTGCAGCTAATGCCGGAAGCGGTGGAGGAATTACAGACCTAATCAACCTATTTGCAGGTGGTGCTTTTTCTAGAGCATCAATTTTTGCATTAGGAATTATGCCTTATATCTCTGCTTCCATTGTAATTCAGTTGTTAGGAATGGCCATTCCTTACTTCCAAAAATTACAAAAAGAAGGCGAAAGCGGTAGAAGAAAAATCAATCAAATTACCAGATATCTTACTATTGCAATTACAGCAATGCAAGCTCCTGGTTATATAGCTACTCAAGTTCCAAATGAAGCTATTTATAATGTTGGTTTTTGGTCGTTTACTTTCCCTGCTGTAATTATTTTGGTTACAGGTACTATGTTCGTTATGTGGTTAGGTGAAAGAATTACTGAAAAAGGAATTGGCAATGGTATTTCATTATTAATTATGATTGGTATTATAGCTAACTTACCATTTGCATTTACTGCTGAGTTTGCTTCTAGACTTTCAAACGGAGGTATGGTGGTATTCTTAATTGAGATGGTAGCACTTATACTAGTTGTTATTGCTTGTATAATGCTTGTACAAGGAACACGAAAAATTCCTGTACACTTTGCTAAACGAATAGTTGGTAAAGGCTCTAAAATGATGCAACAAGGTGGAGTAAGACAATACATTCCTTTAAAAGTTAATGCTGCTGGTGTAATGCCAATCATCTTTGCTCAGGCAATTATGTTTGTGCCTATTACCTTAGCAGGATTTTCTGATTCAATGAGTGGTATTGCAGCAGCATTTGCTGACTTTACCGGATTTTGGTATAATTTTACTTTTGCGTTACTTTGTATCGCTTTTACATATTTCTATACTGCAGTTACGGTTAATCCTAATCAAATTGCAGATGATTTGAAAAGAAACGGAGGCTTTATCCCTGGTGTTAAACCCGGAAAAAGAACCTCTGAGTTCATTGATAATGTAATGTCAAGAATTACCCTTCCGGGTTCAATATTCTTAGCATTCGTTGCAATATTACCTGCATTTGCCGGTATTTTAGAAGTAAACTCTCAATTTGCTCAATTCTTTGGTGGAACGTCACTATTAATTATGGTGGGTGTTGTGCTAGATACATTGCAACAAATTGAATCTCATTTATTAATGAGAGAGTATGATGGATTAATGAAATCAGGTAGAATTAAAGGAAGAAGTAGCACAGGCGGAGTAGGAATGGCTGGATAGTATGGGAAAGATCTATCTGAAAACAGAAGATGAAATTGAATTAATAAGACAAAGTTCTTTACTTGTTGGTAAAACCTTAGCAGAAGTTGCTAAACACATTGAGCCGGGTGTAACTACACTTGAGCTTGACAAAGTTGCTGAAGAGTTTATCCTTGACCATGGTGCAAAACCTGGATTTAAAGGATTTCACGGGTACGAATACACCCTATGTACATCTGTAAATAGTGCAGTTGTTCATGGCTTACCTACTTCAAACCCACTTCAAAGTGGAGATATAGTTTCAGTAGACTGTGGTGTTTTAATGAACGGATACTATGGTGATGTTGCCTATACTTTTATGGTAGGTGAAGTTTCTGAAGATGTTAAGAAGCTCTTACAAGTTACAAAAGAGTGCCTTGACCTTGCAATAGAACAAGCGGTTGCAGGAAATAGAATTGGCGACATTGGCTATGCTGTTCAAACTCATGCAGAGAAAAATGGTTATGGAGTAGTAAGAGAATTGGTAGGGCATGGTTTAGGAAAAAGCATGCACGAAGCACCTGAAGTTCCTAACTATGGTAAAAGAGGCAACGGAATTAAGTTAGTAGAAGGAATGGTAGTAGCAATTGAGCCAATGATTAACATGGGTTCAAAAAATGTTACTCAAGACAAAGATGGTTGGACAATTCTAACCGCTGATGGCAAACCTTCCGCACACTATGAGCATGATGTGGTGATTAGAAAAGGAAAATGTGAGGTTTTATCAAGCTTTAAAGAAGTTGAAGAAGTATTAAAAAATAAGAAATAATAAATGGCAAAACAAGCGTCAATAGAATTAGATGGAACAATAGTAGAAGCATTGTCTAATGCTATGTTTAGAGTTGAGCTTGAAAATGGACATGTTATTACCGGACATATTTCCGGAAAAATGAGAATGCATTACATACGTATTCTTCCTGGCGATAAAGTTAAAGTGGAGATGTCTCCATACGACTTAACAAAAGGTAGAATTACATTTAGATATAAATAAATAAAAATTGAGCAGATGAAAGTAAAGTCGTCAATAAAAAAGAGAAGTGCCGATTGCAAAATTGTAAGAAGAAAAGGCAAACTCTATGTAATTAATAAAAAGAACCCAAGATTTAAACAAAGACAAGGGTAAAATATATATTATACTATGGCAAGGATAGGAGGTATAGACATACCAAAAAACAAAAGAGGGCTTATCGCTCTTACTTACATTTTCGGAATCGGAAAAAGCAAAGCTGCTAAAATCTTAGCTGAAGCTGGCGTTGATCCAAATGTAAAGGTTCAAGATTGGAACGATGACCAAACAACTGCTATTCGTGAGGCTGTTACAGCTAGCGGTAGAATTGAAGGTGAACTTCGTTCTGAAATTCAGTTAAACATTAAGCGTTTAATGGATATAGGTTGTTACAGAGGTATCAGACACCGTTCTGGTTTACCGGTTAGAGGTCAAACTACTAAAAACAACGCTAGAACCAGAAAAGGAAAAAGAAAAACAGTTGCTAACAAAAAAATGGCTACTAAATAATAAAGTAAGATGGCAAAATCAACTACCAAGAAGAAAAGAAATGTTAAAGTTGAAGCTGGTGGCCAAGCTCATATTCAAGCTTCATTCAACAACATTATTATTTCTCTTACCAACAATCAAGGTCAAGTTATCTCTTGGTCTTCAGCAGGAAAAATGGGTTTCAGAGGCTCTAAGAAAAACACTCCTTATGCAGCACAAGTGGCAGCAGAACAGTGTGGACAAATTGCTTTTGAAGCTGGTTTAAGAAGAGTAAAAGTATTTGTAAAAGGACCTGGAGCAGGAAGAGAATCTGCAATTAGAGCAATTGCAGGTGTGGGCATTGAGGTAACCGAAATTATGGATATTACTCCGCTACCTCACAACGGTTGTCGTCCTCCAAAAAGAAGAAGAGTTTAATCATAACTAAATAATACAAAAAAATGGCTAGATATACAGGCCCAAAATCAAAGATTGCAAGAAAGTTTAAAGAGCCAATTTATGGCCCTGACAAAGCTTTAGAAAAAAAGAATTATCCTCCTGGACAACATGGTCCTGCTAAGAGAAGAAAAAAGCAATCTGAGTACGCAGTTCAGTTAGCTGAAAAGCAAAAAGCTAAATATACCTACGGAATCCTTGAGCGTCAATTTGAAAAAATGTTCAATGAAGCTAACAGAAGTAAAGGTATTACAGGTGAAAACTTATTAAAGTTTTGTGAGTCAAGATTGGATAACGTAGTATTCAGAATGGGTATTGCTCCAACAAGAAGAAGCGCAAGACAATTAGTTTCTCACAGACACATTATGGTAAATGGCGGTTTAGTAAATGTTCCTTCATACCAACTAAAAGAAGGAGATGTAATTAGCGTTAGAGAACGTTCTAAATCTTTAGAATTAATCACTAACTCACTAGACCAAAGTGATGCTAAATGGGATTGGATTGAGTTTGACAGAAATAGCCTTACAGGTAAATTTATCTCTGCTCCTGAAAGAACTCAAATCCCTGAGAATATCAATGAACAATTAATCGTAGAGTTATACTCTAAATAATAATAAATATATAGAAATGGCAATATTAGATTTTCAAAAACCAGATAAAGTTGTAATGGTCAATTCAGACGATTACAATGGTGTGTTCGAATTTCGTCCACTAGAACCAGGATATGGCATTACTGTTGGTAATGCACTAAGAAGAATTTTACTTTCTTCATTAGAAGGTTTCGCAATTACATCAGTAAAAATTAGTGGTGTTGACCATGAATTCTCTACTATCAAAGGTGTTGTTGAAGACGTAACCGAAATCATCTTAAACCTTAAACAGGTTAGATTTAAAAGACAAATTGAAGATACTGACTCAGAAAAAGTAACCATGACTGTTAAAGGTCAAAAAACACTTACTGCTGGCGATATCGGTAAATTTGCTTCTTCATACCAAATCCTTAATCCGGATTTAGTTATCTGTAACATGGATTCTTCTGTTAAATTAGAAATAGAATTAACCATTGAAAAAGGAAGAGGTTATGTTTCTTCAGATGATAACAAACCAAGCGGAAAAGTTGCAGCTGGAACAATGCCTATCGATTCTATTTTCACGCCAATCAAAAATGTGAAATACAACATTGAGAATTACAGGGTAGGACAAAAAACCGACTACGAAAAGTTAATCATTGAGATTAATACTGACGGTTCAATCCATCCAAAAGAAGCATTGAAAGAAGCAGCTAAAATCTTAATACATCACTTCATGTTATTCTCTGATGAGAGAATTACACTTGATGCACAAGAGAAAACTGCTGAAGAAGAATTTGACGAAGAAGCATTAAGAATGCGTCAATTATTAAAAGCTAAATTAGTTGACTTAGACCTTTCAGTTAGAGCTTTAAATTGCTTAAAAGCTGCTGACGTTGAAACATTAGGTGACTTAGTTCAGTTCAATAAAAATGATTTATTAAAGTTCAGAAACTTTGGTAAAAAATCATTAAGCGAGTTAGATGAGTTAGTAGAGGTAAAAGGTTTAACCTTCGGAATGAATTTAGCTAAATATAAATTAGATAAAGAATAATTTACTTTTTTAATAAAGAGAAAGTAATATTTAAATATTGAGTAATGAATCACGGGAAAAAGTTTAATCATTTAGGAAGAAAAACAGGGCACAGAAGAGCTTTACTTTCTAATATGGCTAGTTCTTTAATTCTTCACAAAAGAATTGAAACAACTACTGCTAAAGCAAAAGCTTTAAGAAAATATATCGAGCCACTTTTAACAAAGTCTAAAAACGATACTACTCACTCAAGAAGAGTTGTTTTTAGCTATTTATTGGATAAATATGCTGTGACTGAACTTTTTAGAGAAGTAGCTCCTAAAATTGCTGACAGACCTGGTGGTTACACTAGAATTATTAAAACAGGTTTCAGATTAGGAGATAATGCTGATATGTGCTTTATTGAATTAGTAGATTACAATGAGCTAATGACAAAAGACGCTTCTACTTCTACCGGAACTAAGAAGAAAAGAACCAGAAGAGCCGGTAAAAAAGCAACTGATGCTGCTACTGAAGCTCCTAAAGCTGAGGCTAAAAAAGAAGAGGCTCCAAAAGAGGAAGCCCCTAAAGAAGAACCAAAAAAAGACGAAGACAAAGCTGATGATAAAGCAGAGTAATTGTTCAAAATTATTAATAATTGTAGAAAAGGATAAGTCAAGCGACTTATCCTTTTTTTATACTTTTATTTCCGCAAATTAAACAGGTCAAAACTTATATTTTAAATGGAAGACACATCACTAAAAGGAATAGTTTTACTAGAAGACGGAACAGTATTTTACGGAAAAGGAGCAGGACATAAAGGAACTGCTACCGGTGAAATTTGTTTCAATACAGGAATGACAGGATACCAGGAAATTTTTACCGACCCGTCTTACTACGGACAGGTATTAGTGGCCGCAACAGCACATATTGGTAATTATGGAGTAAGCGATGAAGAAGTAGAATCAAATTCAGTTAAAATTTCAGGTTTTATTTGCAAAAAATTCTCTCAAGTTTATTCTAGGGTAGCCGCTACTGAATCATTACAAAGCTATTTCGAAAGAGATAAGATTGTTACGGTGTCTGATGTAGATACCAGAGCAATTGTTCGTCATATTCGTCATAAGGGTGCAATGAATGTAGTAATTTCAAATGATGGAACTTCGCTGGAAGAACTTCAAAAAATAGTAAAAGAAATTCCTTCAATGGAAGGGCTTGAGCTTTCTTCTAAAGTTTCTACCAAAGAAGCTTACTATTTTGGAGAAGAAACAGCAGAACATAAAGTTGCAGTTTTAGATGTAGGTGTAAAAACTAATATTCTAAGATGTTTGGCAGAAAGAAACTGCTATCTAAAAGTGTTTCCGATGGATACCACTTTAGATGAAATAAAAGCATGGAACCCTGATGGTATTATGCTTTCTAACGGCCCGGGTGACCCATCTGCCATGACCAATGTAATTCAAAATGTTAAAGAAATGTTGGACTCAGAAATTCCTGTTTTTGGAATTTGTCTGGGGCATCAATTACTTTCTTTAGCTTGTGGGTTAACTACTAAAAAAATGCACAACGGCCATAGAGGAATAAACCACCCGATTAAAAATCTACTTACCGGAAAAGGAGAAATCACTTCTCAAAACCATGGTTTTGTTGTGGATATGGAATCTGCTGAAAAAAACGATAATATCGAAATAACTCACATTCATTTAAACGATAATACTTTAGCTGGCATTCGCTTAAAAGACAGAGCTGCTTTTAGTGTACAATATCATCCTGAGGCATCTCCCGGTCCACATGATGCTCGTTACTTGTTTGATGAGTTCATCGAAAACATCGTAAAAAGCAAACAACTTGTTCATAATTCATAATTTAAAATTCACAATTCAACACTAACCTATGGGCTTTATATCTCACATTAACGCACGTCAAATATTAGATTCAAGAGGAAATCCTACTATTGAAGTAGAAGTTTATACAGATAGTGGTGCAATAGGGATTGCAGCTGTTCCTTCAGGTGCTTCAACAGGAAAACATGAGGCGGTAGAGTTAAGAGACGGAGATGAAAAAAGATACCTTGGGAAAGGAGTTACTAAAGCCGTTCAAAATGTAAATTCTGCCATTTTAGAAGAACTTAAAGGTCAGTACATTTTTGACCAAACTACCATTGATGGTAAAATGATTGCTCTGGATGGCACCGAAAACAAAGCCAACTTAGGCGCAAATGCAATGTTGGGAGTTTCTTTAGCCTGTGCAAAAGCAGCAGCTCAAGAAGTAAATATGCCATTGTATAGATATGTAGGCGGAATAAACGCACATTTGTTACCTATTCCGTTAATGAATATCTTAAACGGTGGTTCACATGCCGACAACAAAATAGATTTTCAGGAATTTATGGTAATGCCGGTTGGTGCAGATACTTTTTCTGATGCTCTAAGAATGGGAACAGAAATATTTCATCACCTCAAAAAAGTATTGAAAGACAAAGGTTATTCTACTAATGTAGGAGATGAAGGAGGTTTTGCCCCTAACATCAAATCAAATGAAGAAGCTATTGAAACCGTATTGATAGCCATAGAAAAAGCAGGTTACAAAGCAGGTGATGAAGTGTATATTGCTATGGATGCTGCCACTACAGAGTTTTATGATGAAGAAAAGAAAATCTATCACTTCCATAAATCAGATGGTAAGAAGTTGACTTCTGATGAAATGGTGGCCTACTGGACAGAGTGGTGCAACAAATATCCAATCCTTTCTATTGAAGATGGTTTAGCAGAAGACGACTGGGATGGCTGGGCAAAGCTCACCGATGCCTTGGGAGATAAAATACAATTGGTAGGAGATGATTTATTTGTAACCAATACCGCTCGTCTATCAGAAGGAATTAATAATGGTGTAGCCAACTCTATTTTAGTAAAAGTAAACCAAATAGGCACGCTTACCGAAACCGTAAGAGCGGTTGATTTGGCTCACCGTTGGGGATATACTTCTATCATGAGCCACCGTTCCGGTGAAACAGAAGACAATACTATTGCAGATTTAGCAGTGGCTTTAAACTGTGGACAAATAAAAACAGGTTCAGCCTCTCGTTCCGACAGAATGGCAAAATACAACCAACTATTGCGTATTGAAGAAAGCCTGGGAGGAACTGGTATCTATCAAGGCCGAAGCTTAAAGTTTTTGTAAGTAAGATTACATTTCAAGTTATAAAGAGTACTAATTGAGGTACTCTTTTTTTTATCCCTGATTTTCAATTCTAAAGAAATAAGTTGTTAACATGGCTTCAGCTTTTCAACAACTTGTTAAAAACTGCCCTTTTGCGTTGCAATTTGGGTAAGCTACATTTGCTCTACAACAAAAAACACAATTATGAGCATAGATATGGAAAGCACACCAACTGTAGTAGTAAAGAAAAAACAAATTCAATTATTACTCGATTATTGTTTAGAAAATAAATTCGATTTTTCGGTAAGCCCACAAGCTACAGGAGACGATTTTGAGGTGAGTTTTAAACTAACCGATTTTAACATGGCTATTGCTCTAGGTATGTGTTTAAGAGATTTAAAATTAGAATTAGCTTCATTAAATAATATCGTTTCAGTAAAAGACTTAAAAGCTTCTCAAAAAGAAGAGAAAAAAGCAGCTAAAGAAACCACCTCTAAATCTACTTCAAAAGCAACTGCAACAGAAGAAAAAGATGAAGACATGGGCTTTGCCTTTGACGAAAACGAATTAAAGTTTGAGCTTGAAAATAACTAAGTAACAATTCATTTTGTTATGGCTAAGTAGATAGCGTTAGTTTGCCCTAACGCTATTTTTTTTGCTTTTTCTCAAAAATAATTTTGAAAAATCTTTTGCGAATACTACTTTCGTGAGGGTTCAAAAAACCTGTAACTTAAAAACACATTAAATCATCATGGCAGAAACTGCAAAAATTATTTTAGACGGCAAAGAGTACGAGCTACCTGTAGTAGAGGGTACCGAAGGAGAAAAGGCTGTAGATATTACCAAACTCAGAAGTCAAAGTGGATACATTACTTTAGATTCCGGTTACAAAAATACCGGAGCTACGGAAAGTGCAATTACTTTTCTTGATGGTGAAAAGGGAATACTACGTTACAGAGGATATCCAATTGAGCAGTTAGCAGAAAAATCTACTTTTTTAGAAGTAGCTTATTTGTTAATCTATGGTGAGTTACCAACTAAGGAAGAGTATGCGGCCTTTAAAGAGTCCATCACTCGCCACACCATGATTCATGAAGATTTAAGAACATTTTATTCAGGCTATCCTGCTAAAGCGCATCCAATGGGTGTATTAGCAGCAATGGTTTGTTCATTATCTACATTCTACCCTGAATCTCAAAATCCAAAAAGACCGGAAAAAGAAATTGATTTAACCATGCACCGTTTGTTGGCGAAATTGCCAACACTAGCAGCTTGGTCTTACAAAAATAAAATGCGTCACCCTGTTGTCTATCCTAAAAACAGCATGTCGTATTGCGAGAACTTCTTAAACATGATGTTCTCTCTTCCTGTGGAAGATTACGAGCCGGATCCTGTGGTGGTTAATGCATTAGATAAATTATTAATTCTTCATGCTGACCATGAGCAAAACTGTTCTACTTCTACAGTTAGAATAGTAGGTTCATCAGACGCTAACTTATATGCTTCTATTTCTGCAGGTATTTCTGCATTGTGGGGGCCGCTTCACGGTGGTGCTAATCAAGCAGTAATTGAAATGTTGGAAGCAATAAAAGCTGATGGTGGAGACGTTGCTAAATATGTAGCAATGGCAAAAGACAAAGACAGTGGATTTAGATTAATGGGCTTCGGACACAGAGTTTACAAAAACTTTGACCCTAGAGCTACCATCATCAAAAAAGCGTGTGATGATGTATTGGCGAAATTAGGTATTAACGACCCAATCTTAGATATTGCTAAAAAATTAGAGGAAGTAGCGCTGAAAGATGAGTACTTTGTAGAAAGAGGTTTATATCCAAATGTAGACTTCTACTCAGGTATTATTTACAGAGCTATAGGAATTCCTACAAAAATGTTTACCGTGATGTTTGCACTGGGAAGACTACCGGGATGGATGGCTCAATGGAGAGAAATGAAGATGAGAGGAGAACCAATTGGAAGACCAAGACAGATTTACCAAGGTGCCAACAAGAGAGATTATGTTGAAATGGGTAAACGATAAACAACAACCAATTAAAATTTTAAAGGACGAAAAGGTTAGCAATTTGCTAGCCTTTTTTATTTACTAATAATCACTTTTTGCGTTCGTTCAAATTGGCTGTTCTTTACCTTAATAATATAGTTGCCGCTTTTTAAACTATCAGTAGGGAAGCTCGTGTAATTACCTATTTTCTTTTCCAAAACAATTTTACCGTTTAGGTCATAAATGGTTAAGTCAAATTGATCGGTTCTTTTTTCTGAAAGAAGTTCAATGTTCAATAAATCATTAGTAGGATTAGGATAAACCGTCATTTCAAATGATTTTTTGTTGGCCTCTTCAATACCTGTTTTCAAATCACCGTTAGCAAAAGCATACTCTCCTTTAATCAATGAATCTATGGTAATAATACCATATTGATTACTTGAGCTTCCTATAGTGTTTTTAGTGTACTTACTATATTCTACCCAATCATCACCAGCGTCTTTTCTATATAGCAATAGGATAGAATCTTCGGTAAATCCAACTAAATCCATATCTAAATATCCTGAGCCGTTAGCTCCACTCATTCTACCATCATAATTAAATCGTAGCGAAGCATCAAAACCCGAAGGGAAAATACCATCCACTTTCCAATACCTATAATTAGAAATATTGTAGTTGTTTACATTGTTTTTAATCGGGTCAGGTTCTGCCCAATTGTGCTCAATTCTTACAAATGCACTATCGGTAACAGAATTTACAATCAGCAAACCTTTTGCAAGTGTACCACTATTAAAATTACCACTATTTTTAATGTTCCAGTTTTCTCCAGTAACAGCAATGTTTAAGTTATTGTCTTCATTAATGGTTACCATTGAAGCATTAAGTGGAGTGCTAAAAGTAAAACTCATAGTTTGTCCACTCATCACTATTCGGTGAGTATCAGTATTCCAGCTATTATCTCTTAATACTATAGTAAGTGGAACATTGGTGTGGAAGTTGGTAGAACCTCTTTTTTTCTGTTTAATGAAAACATTTACAGTATAATTTCCACTGCTTGGGGTAACGATAAATGAATCTAAAGAAAAATGACTAAAGCCCGGATTAAAAACCCAATCGTTAAAAAAGTCGGTAAGGTTGTAGCCCGTTACACTACTCATCACATCACGAATGTCGGAGCTGTTAACGTGCGTAAAAGGGAAACTATCCATTACTGATTTTAACCCTATTTCAAACAAAGAATCTCCTAAGTAGCCCCTTAAGTTATGAGTAACCACAGCACCTTTATCATACACATGTTTACCGTATGTATATTGATGTGGAATACCCGAAATAGCTCTGTATTGACCTTCTTCAAAATGCGCATATTGTATTACATCCGCATGATTAGCTTTTACTTCATCCAAATATCTTTTTTTACCATATACCCACTCTAAAAAGAGGTGCTCGGAGTATTTCGCCATCCCTTCATTTATCCACATATCTTCGGCAGTCTCACAGGTAGAGTGGTCGCCCCACCACATATGAGCAAGTTCGTGAGCCATTAAGGTTTCATAAGCCAGAGAACCATTGGCTGTTAATCTTGGGTAGGCAATATTAGTAGCATGCTCCATAGCACCGGAATTAAAAGGAACTAAAGAATAGCCCACCTTGTTCCATTTATAAGGTCCATACCATTTTTCAAAAGCATCAATAGCGTTACCTAAGTTAGCGAATGAGTTTTTTGCATTAGTGGTATCGCTTGCCACCGCTGCAATCTCAATAGGAATGTTACCATTAATTCCATTGTGATTTAAATGAACGGTTTCATAATCGCAAATAGCAACACAAGCCAAGTAGGTGGGGATGGTGTTATTTAATTCCCATCTTCGATAAATGGTATCACTTACAATCACAGAATCTAAAGCTAAATGACCGTTACAATGCGCTACTCTGCCACCATTGGTAATAATGTTAAACGTATAAGTAGAACGCTCTACAAAATTGTCAAAGCAAGGAAACCATACCCTTCCGTAATTGTGAGGGTCAGCGGCAAAACCAACACCCAAATTAAAGGCATAATTGCCCTGATAATAAAAACCGCCCCACCCACTTTGGTCAGTTTGTGGCGTACCTCTATAATAAACAATTAAATCAATGGTATCAGCCGTTCCAATAGGTGCAGCAAGGTTTACGTTTAATAAAGTATCGTTATAAGAAGAAGTAAGATTAGTATTGTTTAGCTGAATGGAATCTACGGTAAGCTTTAGAAGGTCAAGCTGAATAGTGTTTATGTTATTCACTTTCGGTGTGAGGGTAATCACACAGTTTCCCTTCATTATTTTATTGCTGAAATCTGTAAAGTCTAGGTTAATGGTATAATGCAAAATGTCTATCGAATCACTTCGGGTGTTAGGAGCTTTTTTATAATAATCATCTAGGATAAGACTTTGTTTGCTTTCTCTGCAATTGTCTTGTGCATAGCCAATTATAGATACTAAGGAAAAAAAGATAAAGAATAGTTTTTTCATTACTGAATACTTTGATGAGTAAAAGTAAGCAATTTGAGAATATCTGACTCTTGAATTTCTAAATATGTAATTGATATAATTTTTTCTTATTATTGTTGCCCGAAATGGAATGGCCTATTGAAATTCCATCTTCACGCACAAATCAAAATAGTTTATGAAACCATCTCCGGCATTATTTGAGTTGATAAAGTCCTTATCTAAGTCTGAGAAAAGGTACTTTAAGCTAAACTCTGCGCTGCAAACAGGTTCTAAGAACTACATCAAGTTGTTCGATGCCATCGAAAAGCAAAAAGAATATGATGAGGAAGAGATAAAAGAAAGATTTAAAAAAGAAACCTTCATCAAACATTTACCTTCCGAAAAAAACCATCTTTTCAACATCATTTTAAAGAGTCTTAGAGGATATCACTCCGATAGAAGTGCAGCGGCAATCTTGCATGAGTTGTTAAGAAACATTGAACTCTTGTATGACAAGACCATGTTTAAAGAATGCATTAAGCTGGTTAGAAAAGCTAAAACAATAGCCTACACTTACGAAAAGTTTTACTACTTATTAGACATCATCAATTGGGAAAAACGCTTGATGGAAGAAGAATACCTCAGGGGAAATTTTGAAACAGACGTTGCCGATTTAATTAAAGAAGAACAAGCTTGCATAGAAAAGCTAAACAACATAGCCGAGTATCATTTATTGTTTTCAAAGATTAATCACGCTTCTCGAAAAGAAGGAATTTTTGCCAGAAATAAAAACGAGAAAAAAATATTTGATGAGGTAATGAGCCATCCGCTCATTAAAGGAAAAAATACCGCAAAATCTATTAAAGCTACGGCAACCTGTTATTTAATACAAGGCATGGGATACATTGGAAACAACGACCATGCGGGTGCACTTAGCAAGTTTGAAAAAGTAGTAGATGTATTTGAAACTCATCCCGAAATTATTGAAGAAGTTCCTAAGCGATACTTGCGTGCTGTGGCCAGCCTTTGTTTCTGTTATATGGAAACCAAGCAAAAAGATAAGCTGGAAGCCAACCTAAAAAAGCTAAAAAACTTGTCCAACCACAAAGCATTTTACAGCAGAGACCTTCAAGTAAAATCTTTTATTTTCACGTTAAATGCAGAGTTGGTAATTTTTGAAGCATTGGGTGACGAGAAGAGATTATTAAATGCTGTCAACACTTCGCTAGAGCGTTATGAAGATTTGGAAAGTTCATTCTCTAAAGAAGAAAAATCGCTACTCAACTACAACTTTGCTTACGCTTACTTTGGTGCGGGCGAACACAAAAAATCCCTCAAGTGGCTCAACGAAGTCATCAATGAATCGGAAGGAGAGCTGCGTCAAGACATCTATTCCTTTGCCAGAATATTCAGCATTATTATTCACTTAGAATTAAAGCATTACGATTTAATGGACTACATCATTAAGTCGAGCAGCAGGTACATTAAAAAGAAAGAAAGAATTTATAAGGTAGAAGAAGTATTCTTTACCTATATAAAGAAGCTTGCCAGACAAAGAGTAGTAGCCAAACAAAAAGAAATCTTTAAGAAGTTTAAAGTAGAAATGGAAACCGCTCTTAAAGACCCTTACGAAAAAGTAGCGTTAAAATACTTTGACTTTGTTTCCTGGATAGACTCCAAGATAGAGGGTAAGCCCTATCTTGAAGCTAAAAAGGAAAAGTACGCTGGTATTTAATTATCTTCCTTGTGCACTAATGTGTGCATCCAATTCTTCAATGCTCGATTCAAAATCAAACGCATCATTTACTTTGTAATAGTTGCCTATGTCATACGTTCTGCCGTAAGCATACTTCGCATAGTCCAGTCTGCTTTGTTCAAAGTCAAATACTTGCATAATCCCTTTTACTTGAGCAGAAGTTAAGCAGTTAGAGTTAGTAATTTGCTTTGCCATAGTCAATCTGCTGTCTTCAAAACTTTTGGCTTTAATAGAGTTCACTGCGCTTTGGTAGTCAGGCTCACTCATTGGCCAAGGACAACCCACAGGGCCGCTATATCCGGGCATTACATAATGCTCTTGCGTAGCAGTTCCTCCCGTAGAAGTAACCGTAGTGGAAGTAGTGGTAGTTTCTTGGTAATGTACGTTAGAGTTAGGTGTGTTAGCATTAATGTTTACGTTCATGCTAATGCCTGTTCCTCCTGCGCTGCTAGATGCCGATGTGTTTGTACTGTTTACATTGGTAGTAGTGGTAGTAGAGCTTGAATTTACTACGGCAGTATTGGTGCCGGTAGTAGCGGGAGCAGTAGTTACAACGGTAGTTTGTTGTACGGGAGGAGTGCCGTAAGCAGCTTCACCCATAAAACGCAATACGTACCAATCTTCTTTGGCGGTAGTATCCGTTACTTTGTTGTCAAATTCATTCGAAAGGTCTTTGGTAATTTTGTGACCGAGTTTTTTAAAGCCTTTTGCAGCTCCGCTTTCTTCTTTTCTTACAATAGAGAAAGAGGCTTCATGCCATGCTTTAAATTCAAACGACTTATCAATATCGGCATACTGTTGGTCGTCAAAAATGATTTTTATTTTGCTAAAGGCAGGAGATAGTCCCGTAACTTTTACATTGGTTTGAGGTTCTTCATTGTACTTTACACCGTTAATCACAACGTAAAACTTCTCGCCTTCCTGTGCAAAGAAAGTTCCTCTTGCATCCTGAGCGAAATTAGATAAACTGGCGCCAACGGTAAGGGCAAACAATAGTATTTTTTTCATGATGATTTTGTTTGAGTTTCAAAAGTAATAATAAAAACTATGCCAAAAAGGATAGAATTGTTAAATGATAAATAAGAAGAAAAGAATTCAGATGTTAGATAGAAGATATACTGCATCACACCCAAGTTCTTTGGTTAGTCTTAGGTCTTTTGTCTAAAGTCTTATGTCTATTATCTAGAGTCATTCACTAATGACGATTCGTACCACTTCATTCCCTACCTTCAGAAAGTAGTTACCGGGCGCAAAAGGAACAGACAAGCTCGTAATATCTTTTTGTGAACGAGTGCTGATAAGCCTATTTCCCAATATATCGTAAAGGATAATAGCAGTACCCGCCTCCGCACCACTGATGTTCAGCTGTCCACTGGAAGGATTAGGATATACCTTAATAGTAGTGTTCCTTGAGTGTAAACTTTCCATACCATTAATAATGACATTCAAGGTGTCGGAATAATTACGACACTGATTACTATCGGCAATTGCTACAAAATAATTTCCGGTCACTAGTACTTTTAAGTATTGATTCGTTTCACCCGGTAAAGCGCTGCTGTTGTTATACCATTGGTAGCTATAAGCAGGAGAGGAGTAAAGTGTATCATTGCTTTGCGTGATGAAAGGCCTAACGGGAAGCAGTAAAATACTCACCTTGGCCGTATCACTAAATCCAAGGCAGCCACTAGTGTTGCGAGCGCTTAAAAAGTAAGTGCCGTTGGTGTCTGTTACAAAAGAATTGGCTGTAATGCCGTTGCTCCAGTTAAACGTGTTCAATCCGTTAGGAGTAAGCAGCGTTACACTGTCACCCTTACAAATGCTAATGTCATTTCCGGGCAAAATATTAAAGCTGTGATTCGATTGCGTGAGGAAATTGAACCCGTGCAGCTTTCCGTTTCCCCAGGTATTGTTGGGTACGGTCTTGGTAAACGTATCCGCAAAAGCGGTAGCCGTAATGTTGTTTTTGATTTCTAGATAATCCGCATTCGGACACTTTTCTAAGTACAAGGCCACCAGCCCTGCCACTACCGGAGAAGCCATAGAAGTTCCACCATTAATCTTATGAAAACCACCCAAGCCTATTTTATTGTTTTGGCTCGCACCCAAGGCCGCTGCAATAATGCTGCTGTCGGTGCTGCTCATGGTGTTATGTCCCGTAGCGCAAAGGTCAGGCTTTAAACGGTTCTTTCTATCAGGGCCAATGCTCGATGATGCCGCCAAGCTGCCCTTTACATCAGGTAATACCTGGGTGTTGCTATCAATATCTACATACGCCTTTACGTTAATGTAATTCCCAACCGTGAGCACCGAAGGCAAACACTGAAAGCTGCTCACCAATGTCTTTAAACTGTCAGGTGGTTTGTAAAAAACAATGTCCGGTAGTTGGCTAGTGGTGGGTAACGGAGATTTTACCACTTGCGACACACCGCCCCAGTAAGGTGCCCATACGTCAAAGCGGCCCGAGCCCGTAGTCATAAAACGATAGTTGTACGCACTGGAGTCCGGTTGATTCATCATCACCTGTAAATAGTACCGCCCCTGGCTTTCTTCCGCATAGGTTTGTATTACCGCAAGCGTATTGCCGTTCACCACTATAGAATCTGTAAGCGTTTGGTTGAGGTTAGAGATAATGTTCTTAAAATTCGTTTTTCCTCTAAAGTGATAGGATGGCGTAACCTTGTCAGCTCCAAAAGCAAACTGCACTTGGTTAAAGTCGTTAGTGTCTGCCCACAGTTCAAAGTACACCATTTGCGATGCACTGTTGTATTTAAACCAACTCCAGCTAGTATCCGAAGTAACATTGTAGCCTAGGTGATACGGAATACCTCCCGCATTTCCGCAGGCGGCCGCCATGGCTCTTCCCTTCTTGGCCTTTAGCATACTGTCTATGAGAAGCGATGCCGCATCCAGTCCGTCATGCGAACCAATGTAGTCGCCAATGCTGGCGTTAATCACACAAGGTTTGCCCAGGCTGTCTGCCTTATCAAAAATATATTTTACCGCATTCGCTACCGTGCCTAGCCAGTTCGGAGCGTTGAAATTGCTGTTTACAATAATTAAATCTGCATCAGGAGCAACGCCTTTGTAGTTACCGGTGGCTAAACCGTTTCCTGCGGCTATGCCTGTTACTTGTGAACCATGTCCAAACTGATTGCCCTGGCTTTTATGCGTACAAGCACCTGCGTTTATTTGGGTAGAATCCCATTTGATGCCCGTTATCTGGTCCCAGAGGTACAAAGTACGGGTGTTACCCGTGCTGTCTATAAAATCAGGGTGGCGAATGTCTATGCCCGCATCTATTACACCCACTATTACATCCTTTCCGGTGTAGGAAGAAGGTAGCGGAGCCTGTCCGCTGTGTATTTCGTTTACGTGATTGTTTACCCGCATGCTGTCATTGAGTACCGAAGGCAGTTGAGCCGTGTATTCTATACGGCTAATGATACCAGATTGCGCCAATGCCCTAATTTGATGTGGCGGAATGCTGATTAACGCCAACTTACCTTTGCGTAAGCTAAGCGTTGCCTCATACCGAGAAAGCAACGGAATGTTTTGTGGGCTGATTTCTACAAACAAATCTAGCGTAGGAGCAGTAAAATAGTTTTCCTGCAAATGCTTTTGGAGTAATGGGTTGATAACGCATGGCTCTTGCGCCTGTAAGTTAAGGCACACCAATAGTATTCCTAAGAAAAGCCATTTAGTGCGTTGCATAGAATGGTAAAATTAAGGAAAATGACGTTTAGGTGATTAAAAATCTTTAAGGGAGATAAAATAACTGCATTAGCATTCCTATATACTCAATAATTGAACTATCAACTAATTAATTTGTTTGGCTAGAAATGAATAGCTTTATAAAATTATTGTAAACAGACAGTTAACTTATGAAAACAAGATTAGTAATATTGTTTTGCCTTGCCCTAATGCAGTTGCATGGTCAAACCTGGACTTCGGTAGCTAGTTTACCCAGCGGATATATGGTGCATCATGGCTTTGGCTTTGCCTCAAATGGCGAAGGCTACTTAGTAGGGGGTATTTTATCTAACTCCTATTCAAGAAGCGTTTATAAATACAATCCCACTGGAAATTCATGGACGCAAATTGCAAACTTTCCGGGAGTATCCAGAGGTTATGCCATAGGCGATTTTCATAACGGTAAAGCGTATTACGGTTTTGGTACCGATTCTACCGGAGGTTACTTGTCTGATTTATGGGAATATAATCCTAGTACTTCTACCTGGACTCAATTGGCTACTTGTCCTTGTGCAGGCAGAACACATCCTGCTATGGTAGCGCAAAACGGACAAATATATGTAGGGTTAGGCGGAAGTCAGTCGGGCAATCGTAAAGACTGGTGGGTGTACAACATATCATCAAATACCTGGCAACAAAAAACAGACTTGCCTTCTTTTACTCGTCATCATCCTTATCAATTTGGTATAGGTAATTATGTATATACGGGCTTGGGTCATGGAACAAGTTTAGATGTTTACGGAAAAGCGATTTACCGTAGCTGGTTTCGTTACAACCCTTTAAACGATACCTGGACTGCAATGGCTGATTTGCCTGCTCAGGGAAGGGTGGCAGGAACTCAATTTTCTTATAACAATAAAGGCTATGTGTTAAGCGGAGAAGGAGATGACCATAAGTCTATGTCGACAGGGGAGTTTTGGTCTTACGACCCATCTACCAATACCTGGACGCAATTGCCTTCTCACCCGGGAAGTTCAAGATGGGCTCCGGCTACTTTTATTATTAACGGTGAAGTGTATTTAATAAACGGGCAGGAGTTTAGGCAGTACGTGCCACAGAATTATAAGTATAATTTAAACGTTGCTGTGGGTGAAGATGGTGTTGTTTCTCAACAAAAGTCATTGGTTTATCCTACGGTATTTAATAGCTTAATTAATGTTCAGCTCCCGGCAGAAGAAATGGCCACAGAAAGTACTATTGCTGTTTATAATATGAACAGCCAAAAAGTACACTCACAGGCTTATTCTCCGCAATTAGATTTATCTCAATTAGCTTCGGGAATGTATTTTATGGAGATTACTACAGGAACTCAAAAGGAAGTAGTGAAGATTATTAAAGAGTAAAAGATTTGAGGGAAAGACATAAGAGGTTAGATGAAAGACGTAAGATGTTAGACTTAAGACAAAAAGATAGCCGGACTCTGTATTTTGAACTCTGCGTTTTTAACTTGCCTTGCCGAAAGTAACTTTGTAATCATCAGGCGTACCAATGATTTTTACGTTAATGTAACTTACGTTTTTGTTAGGGTCTTTGCGTATGATTTCATCTTCTTTTTCCGGGTCAACGTTTTCTGTTTTACCAAAAAGCTTGGTAAGTGTGGCTTGCTTAATCATACTTACGGGTATTTTTAAATAATATTCAAAGTTAAAGTTCATGTCTTGCTTACCCGAAATTTCCATAAAGCCCAAAGATGAATTAATAAGCATATTAGGGATGTTGGTAATGCCTTTGGTAACGTCTATATGATTTCGTAACGTATCAAAAATTACTTTAGAAAGGTTTTTGTCTTTAAAATAATCGGCCATGTATTCCATAGGGCCGTAGTTTTCTAACTTACCGTTTACTACTTCTACATCTACATGCACTTCAGAGTCATCAATGATGGGAACCATATCAGTGTGCATGTGTAGCTTGCCGTAAAGTTTACCGGAAATTTTTCCGTGCAGTTGTTCGCTTACTACATGGTCTTGACCAAAGTTTTCGAACTTAAACAGGAGTTTGTCCAGGTCAATATTTTTGTACTTTACATTGGGACTAAAGTAAATGAGGTTTGGATTAGAGCCGTTAAAGTAACCATTCATGTGCATATTTCCTCCTGCAGCAGCCAGGCTCAAGGTATCTACATATATGTAATGATTTTTTTGGGTTCGAAACTCTGTGTAGAAGTTATCGAGCATGTAACGGTGATAGTTTAAATGCTTGATGTCGAAATGAAAAGTCATATCGGTAAATGGCAATTCGTAAATGTTAAACACCGAATCATGCTGTTGAGGTGTAGTGTTTGCATTGGCAGGTGGCGGATTGTAATTAAACAATTGATCCATGTCTAGGTGAGTAGACGAGAGGTACATGTGGTTGTCGCGCTTTTTTATCTTTTCATCTTTACCGTAATAGTAAGTCATATTAGTAGTAAAGTTTGATTTACCTATTTTCCCTTTTACTTTTTCTAGGGTAAGGTGCTGGTCTTCTATGTGCACACGACCCGAAAACTTTTCAAAGCGCATGGGGTGAATTTTCATTTTGGCTTCTACCTTGTCAAAATAAATATCGGCAGAGTGTAGGGAGTCTTTAAAATGTAAATCGGCATAGCCATGAATTTTAAGGTCGTCAAACTCTTCATAGCGGTAATCTTCAGGCACGTAATTTTCTCCTTTGTATGAGAAAATGTCTTCTAGCTGTAACATATCAGCGTTTAAGGCAAACTCCATTTTGGTATCGCCATGCGGAACGTCTTTAAACCAAAGGTCGTAGTGGGTTAATTTTCCTGAGAAATGAAAATCGCTTTTGTCAATCATACCCGTAAAGTCAATTACCCTGAAGTCTTCATTGTCAATAAATACATCGGCATGAAAATCGTGCAGTGTGTGTGGGTAATGTGTCATTTTAGCATAGAGGTTGTCAATAAAAAACTCTCCTACCGGCAGATTGGGTGATTCGGTAAATGCTTTGGCAGAGCTTTTAAATGAAAGCTCCATGCTCATGTTTTTAATTTGCTCGTCAACTGGCTTGGCAGCGGTATCTCCTGTATTGGTAATTTCGTAAAGGTCGATATACTTAGAAGAGATGGCAAGCTTGGTAAATACTTCATTAGAGGTATGGTGTAAAATAGCGGGAAGGTCGCTTACGGTACCTTTTATGCTAATGTCTGATTTACCTGCTTTAACATTTAAGTGCTTAATGGTGGCTTGGTGTCCGTCCATTACGGCAGAAACATCTATGTCGTCAACGGGTAAATGATAGTGAGGCGAACGAAAGCTGAGGTTTTCTACCTCCAGCTCGGTGTAGTAAGATTCGTTTAGCTTTTCAATACTACGCTCCGGGTGTTCCAGGTCGATAATGTCTTTAAAGTTCATGGTAAGTTTTACCTTTCCTTTAAGGTCTTCTAAATCTTGTACGTTGAGAAACTTTGCTAAAAAGTCTAACTCAAATTGTGAAATAAGTTTTAAATCAATTTCGGGAGCGGCAAAGTTTTTTACCATTAAGTCACCGCTAAATATTCCTGCTTCGGGCTTTGCGGAAAAGTTTTGAAGTGAAAACTCCATGGTAGAAATGTCTTGTTTTTCTCCGTTGGTAAAATGTCCTTTAAACTGTAGTTCGTCTAGTTTCTTTTTGTTAATAGAGTTAGTAAAATAGGCTTCGGAGCAACCAAAGTTGGCATCTACTTTAGGGTTGTGCCCGTTAATAGACTTTCCCTGAACCTTGGCATCAAAATAAACCTTTCCTTTGTTGTCGTATTTTTTAAGTGTGGGGATTAGCTCGTTAGGAGCAAAGGCAATGAATAAATCAAAGTTGGGTTTTTCTCCGCTAAAGTTAAGGTCAAGGTAAACATCGTCATCAAAATCTACGCTTCCATCCATTTTAAAGAGAGCACCTTCTAGATAAACTTCCGAAGGTTTAATTTCCAATGCATTGGTTTCGGTAATAAAGGCAAGTTCGGTATCTAAATCAAAGTGCTTGTGTTTGATGAATGTAGTATCTCCTTCTTGAATCATGCTCAATTCAAACTTGGCATCTAAATGAATAAAAGTTCCTTTGTCATCAGATTTAAATGAAGACTTTGCCCCTACGATATAGGTATCAAACAAGATGTTGTTTTCTTCGTTGAGTTTATTAATGTCAACATGGTCAATCTCAATTTTTTTCAGGTGCATGTGAAACTCTTCTTCAATATCTTCTATTTCATGTGTTGTTTCAAATGCTTTGGTAATGTTAAAGGTGCCATCGGTATGTTGCACCAAATGAATAAATCCTCCCTTTAGTTTTATTGATTTGATGTCGTACTTTCCGCTAATGATATCCCAAAGGCTAAACCCCAAATACACATCTTCTAAGTGCAAAATGGCTTCGGTATGGTCTTCTTTATCCGGGTAAATTTTTAAATGTTCAAGGTCAATAGATATGTATGGGAAATTGGCAAAAGGAGAAATGTGGCTCCCTTCTATTTCAACTTCACCTATAAAGTCTTCGTTTAAAGTAGAGATTAGTTCACTTACTACTTCATCTTGCTTAGCGTAAAGTACTCCTATTATAATAGATAGTATTACAATAGGAAGTAATAGGGCAAATAGAACTATTTTTTTTAAACGCTTTTTCGACATGAGTTAGATTAACAGCACGAATATACGGCTTTTTAGGGAGCTTATTTTTCTACCTTACGGTAAGCTACTTTAGAAAGATCCCAATCTATAACCATTCCTTGGGCTATTTGGTCGGCTACTTTTTTGCCGTACATCAGCTCACATAAATACAACGCTGCTTCAAACGATTTGGCTCCACCGGCAGAGGTAATAAACTTCCCTTGATGTACAAACAATACACTATCGTACACCGTAAGATGCGGAAACATATTTTTATATGCTGCTATATCGCCCGGAAAGGTGGTAGAAGCCACACTGTCTAACACTCCGCTTTTGGCTAATACAAATGCGCCATCGCAATGAGAGGTAACATATAAAGCATGTTGGCTTATCTGTTTTACAAAATTCAGCAGAGCCGTATCTTGCAGATCGCTACCTAAATTGTTTTCGGCACTGGGTACTACCAAAATGTCTATGTGCGGTAAGCTATCGGTTAAAAAATTGTAGTCGGGTAAAAGTTGAAGACCTTCAAAAGTAGTTATAGCCTCTGATTGGTTAGAAACTGTAAACACATTCATAGGTTTTATGCTGTCTCTAAAAATAGTGTGATGAAAGATGTCATACGGTGCGGTAAGTTCGGTATTAAACACTCCGTTAATGATTAAAAAAGCAACATTGTATCGGTTGGGCGGAAGTTCCTTGGTCGTTTTTGTTGCTGATTCAATAGTATGCACCGGATTATCGTTAGTTGGTTGACAAGCTGCCAATAACCACAATGAAACAACGGTAATATAAAGTTGATGGATTTTCATAAAACAAAAAATCCTTCCACACAAAGCAAAAGGATTTTTTTCATAGTTAGGATAGAGAAATTTATTAAAACGTATTCCCTGTATCTTGAGGGGTATTGTCGGTGTTTTCAGTTTTTGGTTTCGCCTCAGCCGCTACCAATGATCTTTCCATGAATTGCGAACCTGCAAGAGCTTCAATAGCTGCCTTTGCTTGGTCGTCATTTGGCATTTCCACAAAGCCATATCCTTTGCTTCTTCCGTTAAATTTGTTGATGATAATTCTTGCCGAAGCTACTTCTCCGTGCTGCGAAAATAATGTTGTTAAATCTGCCTCTGTTGCTTTGTAATTGAGGTTTCCTACGTAAATGTTCATAAAGAAATAAATTAAGTTTAAAAACCAAATATAGAAAAATATTGTAGAAGCAATAGCTACTTTATTTTTTATTTAAAAAAGAATTAAAAAAAACACAAAAATTGAAAATGAGGTAACAAATTTTATAACTTGGCGTAATAAAGTACTTAAAAACCCTTTACTATGCTGAGAAAACTACTTGCAGTTGCAACGCTATTTGCATTAAGCTTAACGAGTTATGGACAAAGTGGAACGGATTTTTGGTTTGCTCCGCCTGAAGTAACTGACTTACACAACCCACCGGGAGCTGTTCCTATTTATTTATTGGTATCTACCTATGCACAACCTGCAACGGTAACTATATCGCAACCTGCTAATGGGGCATTTACGCCAATTGTGGTAAATCTTAATGCTAACTCTACTTCACGTATTAATTTAAGTGCTTTTAAAACTTCTTTAGAAACTGAGCCTACCAATACAGTTTTAAATACAGGCTTAAGAATACAAGCTACCAATACCATTGTGGCTTATTACGAAGTAAGTAACTCTAACAATACAGATATTTTTGCCTTAAAAGGAGCCAACGGATTAGGTAAAGAGTTTTACATTCCGTTACACAAGCACGCTCCTTTTTACAATCATACCTTTGCCAATCCTCATGAAGCCTATGCTTCTTTTGACATAGTTGCTACACAAAATAATACTACCGTTACCATTTACTCTCCCGTTGCTATGGACGGAAGACCTGCGCTAACACAATTTAGCATTACGTTAAATGCCGGACAAACTTATTCGGGTGCATGGACAGGAACCAACTACACTCAGCCATCAACGCATCCTTCGGGAGCAGTGGTGTTGTCTGATAAGCCTATTGCGGTGAGTGTAAAAGATGACTCTAATCACAATCCATCGGGTGGTTGCTATGATTTAATGGGTGACCAAATTGTTCCGGTAGATATTTTAGGAACAGATTATATTGCCGTAAAAGGTGGTTTAAACCCAACGGGTGACGAAAGTGTATTCATTACGGCTACTCAAAACAATACACAGGTTTTTATAGATGGGGCTGCCGTTCCGGTGGTTACTTTATTTGCCGGAGAAACTTATAGAGTAGATATGGACTACTTAGCTCCGGGTCCTAACAACAGCGTATATGTAAGAACTTCAAAACCCGCTTACGCTATGCATGTAACGGGCTTTGGTTGTGAAATGGGACAAGCTATATTGCCTCCGTTAAACTGTGCGGGTTCGCAACAGGTAAGCTTTGTGCGCTCTACCAATGAGTCTTTCTTTTTAACACTTTTGGTAAGGGCTGCAGCGGTAAATAGCTTTGCCATTAATGGTCCCGGAACAGCTACGATTAATCCCGGTTCGTTTATTACTGTGCCAGGAACAGGTGGACAATGGATGGCTGCCAGAATACAATACAATACTACTCAAATACCTACCGATTCTACGTTTTTAGTAACTAATTCGCAAGATGTATTTGCTTTGGGAATTATTAATGGAGGCGGTTCTACAGGTTGTAGATACGGCTTCTTTTCAGAATTTGCGGCTGATGTAAATGTAAATGCCGGCCCAGACCAAACCATGTGTGCTAATAATGTGGTGCTTCTTAACGGAAACATTGCAGGAGGAACTACTACAGGAGTTTGGACAACTAGCGGTTCAGGAACATTTACGCCAAGTGCTACAACCTTAAATGCAACCTATAACTTCTCTGCCGTTGATACTACTAACGGAAGTGTAACGCTTTATTTAACTTCTACTGGAAGTTGTAATCCTATTATGGATTCTATGGTAGTAACCATTACGCCTGCACCTGTGGTAGAAGCAGGTCCTGCCTTAGTATCTTGTGGAAGAGATTCTGTGCAATTGGCAGGAAGTGTAACTGGCGGTGCTACTACCGGGCTTTGGTCAACGACCGGTTCGGGTGTGTTTGTACCAAATGCTGCCGTACTCAATGCGAAGTATGTGCCTAGTGTGGCAGATGTAAGTTCGGGAACCATAAAACTGTATTTAGTATCTACCGCTAACGGAACGTGTATTGCCGAAAACGACAGTACTACTTTAACACTTACTCCTGAACCTGTTGTATTTGCAGGAAACGATACTACGCTTTGCTCCAGCACTTCTTTACTGCCTCTAAATGGTAGTGTGAGCGGAGGGACCACTACGGGACAGTGGAGTAATACCGGAACAGGAAGCTTTTCTCCAATTAATACTGCTTTAAATGCTACGTATGTATTTACCAGTGCCGATACGGCTGCGGGAAGTATTTGGATAAAATTGACTTCTACCAATAATGGTGGTTGTGCTGCCGAAGCAGACTCATTTAGAGTTACCTTTAGTAAATCACCTACTGCCAATGCAGGAACTAATACAACGGTTTGTGCCAACAATGCAGCGGTTAATTTAAATGGTGCGGTTACCAATACCAGTGGAGGAACATGGAGTACGAGTGGTACGGGAACATTTGCTCCTAGTGCAACTTTACTTAATGCAACATACAATCCAAGCGCAGCAGATATTGCCAATGGTAGCGTAATCTTAAGATTGACAACCAGTAGCACATCATTATGTCCACCTGTTTACGATAGTATAATTGTAACTATTACACCTAGGCCTGTGGTAAATGCCGGAAACGATACGAGTTTGTGTGTTACTAATTTGAATTTACAATTGGCTGGTTCTGTAACGGGCGGTTCTACTACCGGACAATGGAGTACTACCGGAACGGGTACATTCTCTCCGAGCAATACAGCTTTAAATGCTACCTATCAAGTGAGCTCTCAGGACTCTGCTAATGGTGTGGTATTCTTAATACTAACTTCTACCAATAACGGTAATTGCTTACCTGAAGATGATACTATACGGGTAACTATTCTTCCGGCAGGTATTGCCAATGCAGGAACTGATTTAACAACTTGTGCCAACGTACCTGTGAATCTTTCGGGAGTAGTTTCAGGTTCAGCTACTACAGGTTTCTGGACAACATTAGGCTCGGGTAGCTTCTCACCAAGTAATACTACTTTAAATGCTACATACATTCCTAGTGCGGCAGATACTGCTGCAGGTTCGGTAAAACTAGTATTAACCGCTAACAGTTGTAATCAATCAAAAGATACGGTTACCATTACCTTTACGCCCGCTCCGGTGGCTAATGCCGGTGCTGATGATAATGTATGTGCGAATGCGCCTAACTTCCAGTTGAATGGAGCTGTGTTCTTAGCCACAGGCGGAACATGGAGCGGAGGTAGTGGAACGTTTAATCCTAGTAATAATGTATTGAATCCTGTTTATACGCCTACAGCCGGAGAAATATCGGCAGGTTTTGTGAACTTAATACTTACAACCACAGGTAACGGAAGTTGTAATGCATCTACCGATACGATGAGGTTAACTATTACTGCACCTCCAACCGTTAATGCAGGGATTGACCAAACAGTTTGTAAGCAAGCAGCCATGACACAACTGCAAGGTGTGGTTACAGGAGGAAGTTCAACAGGCCAATGGTCTTCATCAGGCACGGGTTCGTTTAGTCCTAATAATAATATCTTAAACGGTTTCTATACGTTTAGTCCATCGGATACGGCCAATGGTTTTGTTTGGATTTATTTGATATCTACTAACAACGGAAAATGTTCTGCTGTACGTGATAGTATGCTGATTACATTTAGTAACTCTGCTTTTGCATCTGCGGGACCTGATATTTACGTTTGTGAGAATAACTTAAACGCTGTATTGAGTGGATTTGTAACGGGAGGTTCTACTACCGGACAATGGAGCACGTTGGGTACGGGAACATTCTCTCCTAACAATACTACTTTAAATGCTACTTATCAATTAAGCTCTGCTGATAGTGCTGCGGGACAGGTAACACTTGTGTTGCAATCTACCAATAACGGTAGTTGCCAACCGGGCTTTGATACGGTGAATGTATTTGTTCAGCAGGAGCATGTGGCTATTGCCGGAAATAACATAGTAGCTTGTCCGAGCAGAAATGTAATTTCATTAATCGGTCAGGTGCAAAATTCACTGGGTGGTAAATGGACTACTACCGGTTCAGGTTTCTTCTCACCTTCTGATACTAACTTAATTGTGAGTTATGTGCCAAGTGCACAGGATAGTGCTGCAGGTTTCTTCCAGTTAATTCTTACTACTAAGTTTAATGGTGCATGTGCGGTTACTTCAGATACCATAACCGTAACAATGGTAAATGATTTAGTAGCTGATTTTGAATTTAGCAACGCTTGTGATGGTCAAGCAGTAAGCTTTACCGATTCTTCTACCTCTGCTACAGGTACGGTAAATTATTGGGAGTGGAGTTTTGGTGATGGTATTAAAGGATTCCAACAAAATGAAAACCATATTTATCCGTCTGTGGGAACCTATAACGTAACCTTATTAGTTAAAACAGATAAAGGATGTTTAGACACGGTGATTAAAAATGTAGAGATTTATCCTTCGCCTGTGGCAAGCTTTACTACTGCAGGAAGTACCTTCCAGCCGGATGAGGATATTAAGTTTACGAATACATCTACCGGATATATAGGTAGCTTATGGAACTTCGGAGATTCGGTGGGAACTTCTACCAGTCAGAATCCAATTTATACTTATACTGGAAGTGGAAACTATACGGTAACGCTTGTGGTAACGAATACTTATGGCTGTAAAGACAGTACTTCTGCCGACTTGGTGATAGAACCATTGGAGGATGAAATCCATGACCCTGAATTACCAACAGCATTTACACCTAACGGAGACGGATTGAATGATATACTCTATGTGAGAGGCGGGCCATTTAAATCTTTGTTCTTTAATGTGTATAATGAATGGGGACAACTGATGTTTACTAGTGAAAGCCAGAATGATGGATGGGACGGAAGCTTCCAAGGTAAGCCATCGCAAGTGGGTGTATATGTATATACCGTTGAAGCAATAACAGAAGATGACAAAGAATATAAGTTTAACGGTGAAGTGAAACTATTAAGATAATGACTATGGGAAAGAAGATATTATTACTAGCGGCTGTTGTATTTGCGATAGTGAATACACAAGCACAAGATTTACATCTTACGCAATATAATGCTCTGGCGGTTTATCAAAATGCTGCAAATACCGGAATGATAGATGGTAATTACAGAGCGGGTATTCAGGCAAGAAACCAATGGCGGGCGTTTACGCTTAAGTCTTACTTAACGGTTGGTGCGGCTTATGATATGAAGCTGGGAGACCGATGGGGAGTTGGAGGTTACTTCTTAGAAAATGAAGCTTCTTATGGTTATTATGAACAGCATTTGGTGGCATCGGGTAGTTATAGAATTACTTCTCCATCACAAACTATTCAAAACCTTTCGGTAGGATTGCAGTTAGGAGCTATTAACAGAAGTTTGCGTAATGATTTAATTTATGATAGTCAATATAGCGGAGAAACTTTTGATGAGAATATTCCAAGCGGTGAAGTAGAACTTAATCGTTCTAAAATTTTACCTGAATCTAACTTAGGAGTAGCCTATTTTATGAGGGATGAATCTAAAACAGTTAATCCTTTTGCTGGAATATCTGTTTATCATTTAACTGCTCCAAACGAATCATTTATTTCGGTAAAAAGTAACCTTCCAAGAAGGTTTTTGTTTTACGGAGGAACGGATATTACCGTAAATGAAAAAGTAATGTTATCGCCCAAAGGAATGTTTCAGATGCAAGGAAAACATCAGGAGATTAATGTAGGAATGTCCGGTTACTATGATTTTCAAGAGAATAATGTAAAACTTTACTTTGAAGGCGGGTATCGATTTAATGATGCTGTGCTGGCAGGAATAGGGTTGCAATACAATGAGTTCTTGTATCGTTTTACGTATGACATTACTGTTTCCGGATTGAAGAGTGTAAATAGAGGAAGGGGTGCGCTTGAGTTTAGTGTAGTGTTTACCAGAGGATCTAATAAATCAGCCTTAAAAGCTAACACAAGAATTTAAGCTTACTCTTTAAATGTAGGTATTTCTTTTAGGAAACTAATTTTATTAGAGTCGAAATCTATTTGGCAAGAGTAATGCTCTAAGCCATTGCTTACTACTAAAAACGGAACTCTAAATACTAGGTTATATCTTGCAATTTGCTCAAATGTATCTTGTGTTATTTTAACCGAAGGAGCCTTACATTCAGCTAGTAAATAAGGTTTACCGTTTCTGTCACTAATCAGTATGTCGGCTCTTTTTTGCAGGTTGTTTAGCGAAAGACTTTTTTCAATTTCAACTAGTCCTTTAGCGTATTTTTTTTCTTCTACCAGATAAGTGGCAAGGTGTTGTCTAACCCATTCTTCGGGAGTTAAAACAATATATTTTTTCCGAAATACATCAAATATTTGAGTTTGCTCTGATTCAGTTTTGATTTTAAAGTTATACTCAGGAAAGTTTAAGGCTTGTTGCAAAATTCTATTTTAGGTTAATTTTTACAATTTTATTAGTTGTTTTACCAATTTTAGCACCTGCTAAAACAGCCAAAAGAGATTTTCCGTCAGGGCTCCAGCAGTGGTCTCCTATAAAGTAATGCGTTGAGGTAAGTTTTTTTGAGTTTCTCTTTTTAGTTTGATTGTAGAATGTTAATTGTTTTACTTCACCATCATAAATATATAGTTCCGTTCTTAAAGTTGCCCAGCCAAAATTGTTATTCCAGTTAAAAAAGCAAGATGAAATAAATGAAAACTTATCTTTATTTGTTGGGCAAATGTTATACATTTCATGCCATTGAGATGGCTCGTTAGTTAGGTTTGTCAAAGAGCCTGAGCTTAAGTCATAACTATAAATGTTACTTGCTTTATGGTCTGTAGTTAAGTTTCCACTAAAGTAAATTTTGCTATCATCACTAGAAAAGCTATGTGTTTCATACCACTTTGCTCCTTCGGGCTGTATGGTAGTTTTGTTAGATAGTGATGCAAAGCCATTGCCGTCAATTGAAAAATCTGCCAGAGCAATTCTCCATGCCCCAAAAAGACTAGCACTTTCATCATTGCTATACCTCTCTGCCCACATAATTTTATTTCCTGAATGAGAAAAATGTGCATGTAATACCGCATATCCTGATGGATTGTCGGTTAGTTTTTGAATATGCGTACCATCAGCATGCATAAACCATAAATCATTATTTACTCCGAGAGATAAAAACTCTTCTGTTTCAGGAGTTGTGTTGGCATGTTCGTTCATCACTTGAAAAACCAAATAATTACCCGTTGGATGCCAGGCCGGCTGACCTCTGTGCTGCCATGATTCAATGTATTGACCGTCAATTGTTTTTCCGGTCATTGACTCAGTTAAGTTTGTTTGTGATGTTCTTTCAGGATTAGAGATGTATAAGTCAAAGCGACCTTGGTTTTCTTTGTCAAATAAAATTTTATTGTTGTTAGGGTGCCAATCAACTCTACCTCCTGACTCATCCCATGTCTCTATGCTTTCTACTATTTTTTTATCAAAATCAATTCTATCTTTTTTGCATCCAATCAAAAAACTAAAGATGGTTAGTAATAGAAATGTTTTTTTCAAATCATTAGGGTTTACAGGCAAATTTAATATATTTTTGAACTCAAACTAAATCATGATAACAAAAGAAACAATAGTAAAAAACTGGCTTCCGAGATATACGGGTGCTAATCTGGAGGATTTTGGAAAATATATATTGCTTACCAATTTTACCGGTTACCTTGAAAAGTTTGCCGAAATAACAGGAACTACAATTATTGGAGAAGATAAGCCTATGCCATGCGCCATTAGTGGAGATTTAACGATGATTAACTTTGGAATGGGGAGTGCTAATGCGGCTACTGTTATGGATTTACTTGGGGCAATTTCTCCTGAAGCTTGCTTGTTTTTAGGAAAATGCGGAGGATTAAAAAAGAAAAATCAGATAGGAGATTTAATCTTACCTATAGCAGCTATTAGGGGAGAAGGTACAACGGATGATTATATGCCGCCTGAAGTACCTGCATTACCTGCATTTAGTTTACAACGAGCGGTTTCTACGACTATCAGAAATCACAATAAAGATTATTGGACAGGAACGGTTTATACGACCAACAGAAGAGTATGGGAACACGATGAAGATTTTAAAGAATACTTAAGAGGAACACGTGCAATGGCTATCGATATGGAAACCGCCACTATCTTTTTAACCGGGTTTATTAATGAAATTCCAACAGGTTCTTTACTTTTAGTTTCTGATCAGCCTATGATTGCAGAAGGTGTAAAAACCAGTGAGAGTGATAAAAGTGTCACCACTCAATTTGTTGATGAACATATTAGAATTGGTATTGAGTCTTTAGAGGAAATAAAAAATAACGGTACTTCCGTAAAACATCTTAGATTTTAATGGCCGATTACAAAAGCGTCATAAAAGAATTAAAGTCGGGTAAGTATGAACCCATCTATTTTTTATATGGAGAGGAGTCGTATTTTATTGACCAGATTTCTGATTATATAGAAGAAAATGCTTTAGATGAATCGGAGAGAGATTTCAATCAAACGATACTTTATGGAAAAGATGTAGATGAGCAAACTGTTGTTGCTACTGCCAAGCGTTTTCCCATGATGAGCGAAAGAAATGTGGTTATTGTAAAAGAAGCGCAATATCTTAAGAAGTTGGAAGAGTTTGAGAGCTATATTGATAATCCTTTGCCAAGTACAGTATTAGTTCTTTGTTATAAGCACAAAGGCCCTGACGGTAGAAAAGCGGTTACTAAAAAACTAAAATCAAAAACAGTTTTTGTAGAAAGTAAAAAACTTTACGATAATCAAGTGCCTCAATGGATAGATGGTTATGTGAAATTGAAAGGAGGTAAGATTGACCCTAAAGCAACGTATTTACTGGCTGAATATCTGGGAACAGACCTACAAAAAATATCGAACGAAATTGATAAGCTGTTTATTTCAATTGACAAATCAAAAGAAATATCAACCAAAGATATTGAAGAAAACATTGGTATAAGCAAAGACTATAATGTATTTGAATTGAATACCGCTATCGGACAAATGGATATTGATAAAGCCAATAGAATAGTTTTTAATATGGCTAGTAATGAAAAGGACAATCCTATTCAGTTAGTAGTGGGAGCAGTGTTTGGATATTTTACTAAACTATTGCACCTACATACCAATAAGAATAAAGATCAAAAAGAGCTAGCCAGAATAATGGGAGTTCATCCTTTCTTTATGAAAGAATATCAGTTTGCCGCCAAGTATTATCCTATTAAGCGAATAGTAAAAGTAATAGATATTCTAAAAGAATACGACCTTAAATCTAAAGGTGTTGGAAATAGCTCAACCAGTAGCGGAGAGTTGATGAAGGAAATGGTGTTTAAGATTATGCATTAATCTTACTCTTCTATCGGAGGCTTGTGTTTATCCTTCCGCCCAAATATAGAGAAGTGTACATATCTGGCAGGGTTATAGCGCATATCTTGAAGCAATAAGTCTAAATCTTTGGTCGCTTTTTCCAGATTGTTGTACATGTCTTTGTCATTTACCAATAATCCTAAACTACCTTCAGATTCATTTACCTTCTCCATAATTTCAGCAATGTTTTCCAATGCTAAATTGGCTTGATACACTGTATTAGCAAAGTCGGCAGTTGCTAAAGAATCAGTTATGGTTTTCATATTCTTAATCAACGCAGAAACCTCAGCATTTCTGTCTTTTAAGTTAGAGGTAATAGAATTGATATTGGCAGTAATAGAAGATATTTTTCCTGATTCTCTTGCCATTAAAGAGTCAATTCTTTTAGATGTTTTTTCAAAGGTTTTAATCGATTTTTCAATAGATGTAAAGCTGTTGTTTATACTTGATGTTGCATTTTCATCAAATATAGTTTGAAACGTATTAATCAAAGTATCTACCTGACCAAGTAATGCATCAACTTTAGATTTCAGAGGTAAAGCTGTTTCGGAAACCTGGTCGCTAATGGTCATTTCAATATTAGAACTAAGTGTATCTCCCGGTTCTATTGGAACTCCTGATGTGCCGGGAATTAACGCAATAGATTTTGTGCCCAGAAAGTCAGAAGTTAGCGCTGCTCTGGTGTCATTATAAAAGGTGAATTTGGTTTCGTGAATCTCAAAGGTAACGAGCATTTTCCCGCTATTGTCAGGCAGAAACTCAATGCTTTTAACAATTCCTACATTCTTTCCGTTTAGCACTACAGCGTTAGCAGGAACAAGTCCGTCAACCCTTTCATAAATGGCATAATATTCATTAGAAGAGCCAAAGATGTTACTGCCTTTCAGGAAATTAATTCCAAAATAAAGAAGTACAATGGCAACTACAATTGATATTCCTACTATGGCTTCTTTTCTCATTGAGTTTTTAAGTCAGGGCAAATATAATAATTCGTGATTAGTAATTACCGATTTAGTAGCTAGTTAATTAAAACGTATAAAATGAGTGAAGATTGTAAATGAAGTTTATTCAGTCTTTTGTGCCATCTTTAAAGCGTCTTGTAACGATATTCTTTTTCCGTTTACAAAAGCTACTACAAAAGCATCTTTAAAACCGTTATCACGAGCTTTAGTTTGCATTTTTACAACATTGTCATAATTGTTTGAAGCACCATAAGTGTAGCGATATAAACCACCTGCTTCATAAAACTCAACGCCATCTAAACCATTAAAATTTTCAGGCTTTGCTTCTAATTTAATAGAAGATGTAGCAATTTGCACTTTGTAAACTAATCCTGTATCAGGTGATGGTGTATTTACATTTCCCGTATTGTTTTTTTCTTCAGGTTCTTCAATCGCGCCTTTTGTATCTGCAATTTCTTTACTTTCAATATCTCTTTTATATTCTTTAAATGCTCTGTAAATAGCTGAAGCTATATAGTCCTGACCAATCTCAGAGTCAAGGAATTTTTCTTCCTCTTCATTAGTTAAAAAGCCTGTTTCAATTAAAACACTTGGCATAGCAGTTTGATGCAATACAAGAAAACCGGCTTGCTTCACACCTCTGTTAAATCTTCCTAATCTTTTTTCAAATTGGTCTTGAATTTTAGCGGCAAAAATCAAGCTTTGCTCTAAGAACGCATTTTGTCGTAAGGTTAAAGCAATATATGATTCAGCAGAGTTTGGGTTAAAGTCGGCATATTTTGTTTGATAGTTTTCTTCTAATAAAATAGACTCGTTTTCTCGTTGAGCTACTTTTAAATTCGATTCTGTTTTGTGAAGCCCCATTACATAAGTTTCCGTTCCATGCGAATGAGGAGAGGTAGATGCATTTGCGTGAATACAAATAAATAAGTCGGCTTTTGCTTCGTTAGCTATTTTAGCTCTTTCATACAATTCAAGGAATACATCTGTCTTTCTGGTATAAATGACCTTTACTCCCGGAATATTGTCTTCAATATACTTTCCTAATTTCAAAGAAATGGATAAAGCCACATTTTTTTCATTGGAATGTTTACCCAAACAACCAGAGTCTTTTCCGCCATGTCCGGCATCTATAACAACGGTTTTAATCTTAAAAGCATCATTAACAGGCTGGAATGAGCTGCATAAAACAACACTCAATACAAGAAAAATGATTTGTAGTCGTTTGTTGATGATATTATAACTCATTAATTCTTAGTTTTGGGCTTTCTTACACAAAATTACAGCTAATCTATTGGCGCTTAACAACAAGATATATCACTTTTTAACATTTTTATTGTTAGTATGTCCTGTGTTTTTGCATTCGCAGACCAATGACACAATAAACGTGCCTGACACTAATAATGTTGTGCAAACCGACTCAATCGTAGCAGATTCAACTATTTCACCGGATGCTTTGGATGCAGAAGTTGTCTATAAAGCCACTGATTCTATTGTGGTAGATATAAAGAGTAATTTAATTTATTTATATGGTTTGGCAGAGGTATATTATGAAGATATAGAGCTTAAAGCTGCTATTATTGAATTAAATGCGGATAGTAATACCGTTTATGCTTATGGAAGAACGGATTCATTAGGAAATTATGTGGATAAACCTGTTTTCAAGGAAGGAGAAACCTCCTTTGAATCGGCTACTATGCGGTATAACTTTAAAACTAAAAAAGGTAAAATTACAGATGTAATTACCCAAGAAGGAGAAGGCTATATTCATGGGGAAGCAGTTAAGAAATTGCCGGATGATGTGGTGTTTATCGAGCATGGAAAATATACTACTTGTAGTTTAGATACGCCACACTTTCATATTTCAGCATCAAAGCTAAAAGTAATTCCGGATGATAAAATTGTAACCGGTCCGGCTTGTTTGTATATAGAAAATGTGCCAACACCTTTGGCTTTGCCTTTTGGCATTTTTCCTAATAAAAAAGGAAAGGCTAGCGGAATTGTAATTCCTCAGTATGGTGAGTCACCGGCTTTAGGTTTTTATTTAACAGAAGGCGGATATTACTGGACCATTAGCGATAAAATGGATTTAAAAGTTACCGGAGATATTTATTCAAAAGGAAGTTGGGGGGGGAATATCAATACCAATTATGCGAAACGGTATAAACGAACCGGTAATTTAAATCTGGACTTTTCTCAAATAAAAAACAGCTACAAAGAGTTTCCTGATTACTCCGTTCAAAAGAACTTTTTTATAAGGTGGAATCATCAGCAAGATGCCAAAGCCAGACCAAATAGTAGATTTTCGGCCAATGTAAATGCAGGTACAAGCACTAATTTTAGTAATAACTTTAGCACAACAAGCAATGATTACTTAACCAATACATTTACTTCAAATATTTCATATTCTAAGACTATCCCTAACAGTCCATTTAATTTTACAATTAATGCTAGGCATAGTCAGAATACGTTAAATAAAAGTGTAAGTGTTACTCTTCCTGAGGCTGGGTTTAATATGCAGCGTCTTTATTTATATGATAAATCAAAAATTTCTGGAAAGGGAAATATTTTTCAAAACACCCTAAGTAAAATAGGGTTTAGTTACTCTTCTAATTTTAAAAATGAGATAAATACTTATGACTCGTTAATTAGCATTAATCGATTAGAGAATTTAGCAGGTGATTTTAGAAATGGTGTAAGACATAGCATTCCCGTGAGTGCCAATTTTAAAGCTTTTAAACATTTGACGATTACTCCTTCTGCTAATTATAATGAGGTGTGGTATTTTGAATCTTTAAAGAGTAGTTATGATACAGTTTTGGATGTGGTAAATACTGATACGTTGGGTGGATTTGCTAGAAATGGTAGTTATAACGCATCCGTTAACCTTTCTACTAAAATTTACGGAACAGCCTTATTTAAAAAAGGAAAAATTGCAGGAATAAGACATGTTTTTACCCCAAATGTGGGGTTGAGTTATGTTCCCGAAAATAAGGGAGGAATTCAAACTTACTATGACCCTATTCAAAATAAGGATATTGAGTATAATGTATTACAAAATGGATTGTATGGTACATTAAATCAAACCGAACAAGGAAATATTACTTACAGTTTTATTAATAATTTGGAGATGAAAGTCAAAACTCCAAAAGATACTGTAAATGCAACTAAAAAAATTAAACTTCTTGAAAATCTTGCCTTATCGGGAACTTATAATATGCTTGCTGACTCACTTAACTTTAGTAATTTTAGCTTGTCGGCCAGAACAACTTTACTAAATAATTTAGCTTTTAACTTCACTTCTTCCATTGACCCGTATCGATATCAATTAGACTCTAATTTTAATGCAGTTAAAGTAGATAAACTTTACTTGGAAGATGAATTTAAGCTGGGAAATATAACTACCGCAAATTTGGGTTTAAGCTTTAGTTTGCAGTCGAAACAAAAAACAAAAGATAAAAATGTGGATACAGATAACGAAGATGAACAAAATCAATTAAAAGATTTAAAACAAAACCCACAGGGTTATGTAGATTTTGATTTGCCTTGGAGTGTGGGAGTAAATTATAATATTGGATATAATAAACCCAATCCTTTTACCGAGAGTACAGTTAATCAAACAGTAAATTTAAGTGGTGACGTTAGCTTAACCCAAAAATGGAAAGTAGGTTTTACAACCGGTTATGATGTAGTACAAAAAGACTTAACCTATACTACTATAGATATTTATAGAGATTTACATTGTTGGGAAATGCACCTGCAGTGGATTCCATTCGGACAAAGAAAAAGTTATTCATTTACCATTAATGTAAAGGCATCTGTATTGCAAGACTTAAAAGTTTCCAGAAAGCGTGAATATTTTGATTTAGCTCAGCCATTCTAAATGAAGGTTAGTCGAGAAAATTAAACTATTAACCATAAAATAACATTTAATTAGTCTAAAATAGTTGTGTATTCTTTTATATAGTTGTTTTTTCGCAAAAATTTTAAAAAAATAGGTATGAAAAAACAATTACTAAGATTATCATTAAGTATTTTAACTGTTTTTGGGTTTGCCGTAAGCTCAAATGCACAATGTCCAAGTATAACCTGTCCAGGCAATATCTCGGTAAACAGTGATTCAGGAATATGCGGAGCAGTAGTAAATTATACTGCACCTATAGGAACAGATACTTGTAATACAATTTCACAAACATTTAATTATACCGGTTCTATGCAGATATATGTGGTTCCTGCAGGGGTTGCAACTGTTACTATTCAGGCAGATGGTGCTCAAGGAGGAAGTAATGTTATAGGTGTAGTTGGAGGATTAGGTGGAACTGCAGTTGGAGATTTAGCTGTTACACCAGGAGATACTTTGTTTGTTTATGTTGGTGGTAATAATGGATATAACGGTGGAGGACAAGGTGGTAACACTTTAAACTGTGCTAACGCAGCTGGTGGAATTGGGGGCGGAGCCTCTGATGTTAGAGTTGGTGGTATTACATTGAATGATAGAGTAATTGTAGGAGCAGGAGGCGGAGGAGCAGGAGGTGATAGAATTAATGGTTGTGGAAGAGGATCTGGTGGAGGCGGAGGCGGAGGCTACTACGGAGGCGGTGGTGGTGCTGGTTGGCCATCTGCTACTGGTGGAACGTTGCCTACCGGTGGAACTCAATCTGCTGGTGGAAGTGGTGGAATTACAACATCAACGGCAGGAGCTACAAATGGTATGCCTGGAGCTTTAGGAATTGGTGGTGATGGTGGAGACGAAGTTGGTTCCAATCAAGGAGGAAGTGGTACAGCATTACCAGGTGGTACTGGTGGCGGCTTAACTGGTGCAAGTGGACAGTATAATGTAAATTGGACCGGACAAAGTGGTGCGGGAGGATCTAGTTATATTGCTGGCTTAACTAATTCATCAACTACTTCGGGTACAAGAAGTGGAAACGGTCAAGTAATTATTTCTTATGCGGGAACTGATTCAACAACTCAAATAGCTGGTTTGCCAAGCGGTTCATTATTTCCTGGAGGAACAACAACAAATACCTTTGTAGTAACAAGCGGTTCATTCTCCGATACATGTTCATTTACGGTATACGTTGGAGGGGGAGTAGATACTTCAGTTACAAGAAACCTATCCACTTTCACAGCTAATGAAACTGGCGCTACCTATCAGTGGTTAAACTGTGATAGTAACTTTATGGCAATTAGTGGAGCAACCAATCAAAGCTATACTGCAACAACCAATGGTTCTTATGCAGTAGTAGTAAGCAAAAATGGTTGTACCGATACATCAGCTTGTCAAATGATAAACAATGTAGGAATTGCTAATGTTGGTTTTGGAAACATCTCCATCTACCCTAATCCAACCAATGGATTATTTACCATAGATATGGGAAGCCATAGTGAAGCTGTTAACTATACTGTTACTTCAGTAGATGGAAGGATAATAACACAAAAATCAAATGTTACTGATAACAAAATAACTATTGATTTAGGTAATGAAAGTAAAGGAGTTTACTTACTTAAACTTCATAATCATAAATCATCCAGTGTATTAAGAATATCTAAGTTATAGAAGTACATTTCTTAATCTAACAAATTTAAAGCCTCATCTAACGATGGGGCTTTTTTGATTAAAAAGTTAACAGGAATTAGCACTTCTTATTATTATTTAGATTAAATTCGTCAAAATTCTATAAACCAAAACAATGAAAAACCATTTACTAAAATTGTCATTAAGTATTATAGCTTTAATTGGACTTACTGTTCAATCAAGTGCTCAATGTCCTAATATAGTATGTCCCGGAAATATCACTGTAAATAGTGATTCAGGAATATGCGGAGCTGTAGTAAATTATACTGCGCCTATAGGTGTAGATACATGTAATGTATCTTCCCAAACATATAACTATACCGGTAGTATGCAAGTTTTTACTGTTCCTACCGGAGTGACGTCTATTAATATTGATATGACAGGTGCTTCGGGTGGAGACTTAGGAACGGCACTTGGAGGAAAAGGAGGAAGGGTACAAGGTTCTTTAAGTGTAATTCCAGGTACAGTAATTAATATTTTTGTTGGTAAGCAAGGAACAAGTTCAATTAGTAGTCAAAATACGGATAGTATTACTGGAGGCGGAGGAGTCTTTTCTTACTCTAGCGGTGGAAAATCTGGAACCGGAGGGGGTGCGTCAGATATTAGAATTGGTGGAACTGGTTTAAACAACAGGGTTGTAGTAGCAGGAGGAGGTGGTGGTGCTGGAGGTACTACATCTCAGTCTCTAGCTGGAGGAAATGGCGGTGGATTAGTTGGCGCTGATGGCATTAATTGGAATACATGGCCAAATGCTGGTGGTAAGGGAGGAACTCAAACAGCTGGGGGAGCTATGGGAGTTGCTTGTTGTTCTTGTCCAACTTATACAACAGCAGGAATATTAGGAATTGGAGGTTTTGGTTCAGGTGATGGAGCTGGCGGAGGCGGAGGCGGAGGTGGCTATTATGGTGGTGGTGGAGCCTGTTTTTCAGGTGCTGGAGGCGGAAGTAGTTATACAGATAGCTCTGTTACTAATGTAATACATACTCAAGGTTTTCAAACTGGTCATGGACAAGTAATAATCTCATGGACTTCTAGCGGAATATCAACAACCCAAATAGCCGGTTTGTCAAGTGGTTCATTATTTCCTGGAGGAACAACAACAAATACCTTTGTAGTAACAAGCGGTTCATTCTCCGATACATGTTCATTTACGGTATACGTTGGAGGGGGAGTAGATACTTCAGTTACAAGAAA
>Ga0209578_10000306_pt1 | contig 70694 bp, 69 predicted proteins | sample tdAd472_FD_187127 | JGI IMG/M metagenome (GOLD analysis project Ga0209578, IMG submission 187127) | Marine sediment microbial communities from the Atlantic coast under amendment with organic carbon and nitrate - tdAd47.2 (SPAdes)... | ecosystem: Environmental > Aquatic > Marine > Coastal >...
CAACATGGTACTGAAGGCAGTACATACTATGTGCAGTTTTGATAACTTCCATCTCTGCACAATATCGCCTCAAGGCTCATTCATCCACGGCTAAAGCCGTGGTGTTCTGTCTGCGACCGCATAAAAAAGGCACGCACAATATGCACTGTGCGTACCTGATTGTCTTTGGGTTAATCACGTTAACCCGTTACCGTGGAACCGATCATGCAGCGGGACTGCTTGTCACGCATCACCCTGGGCGGCGGCATTGCCGAGCGCCTTGACCATTTCAAACAGTTTCTTGCGAACGCCCGGGTTCTGGATTTTATAATATGCCCGGACAAGCTCCAACGTTTCCCGACGCGACAGCTGCCCGACTTCGAAGGACTGCTTGCCGCCTTCCGCCATGCCGGACGCCTTGCCGGTTACTTCGGCCGGCATATCGTCAAAGAAAAAGGAAACGGGAACATCAAGAATCTGTGAAAGCTGATATAGGCGGCTTGAGCCGATACGGTTGGCGCCGCGCTCATATTTCTGGATTTGCTGAAACGTCAGGCTCAGAGCCTTGCCAAGTTTATCCTGGCTCATGCCCAACAAAGTTCTGCGCAACCGCACCCTTGAGCCCACATGCACATCTACTGGTTCTGGTTTTGATTTAACCATCATCTATCCCAATTGTTAAATTACTCAAATAACTACATTAACCGACCCCTTATTCAGGGCATACAGTTAATGGCGATACCCGTTAAGGTCAAGCATTATCTCAAAAATGCCTGCCTCGTTGCCTTTGGAACAGGATAGATATTCCACTTAAGAATATCATAATAAACAAAAAAATCCAATCACCATTTCTTGAATAAAGCGTTACCTGATCCCTTTTTACGGGCAAAAAAGACACTATTACCCCCTGCCGGTTCAGGTCCAGGCTTTTCACGACCCGGCCGAATGAATCGATTACCGCCGAAACCCCCGTACCGGCGGACCGGATCAGCGGCAGGCCTTCTTCAACCGCCCGGACCCTGCTCTGTATCAGATGCTGGTAAGGCCCGTTGAAAGTCCCGTACCAGGCGTCATTGGTGATATTCAACAGCCAATCGGGGCGATCCGCCGGATCAACCACCGCTCCGGGGAAGATAATTTCATAGCAGATCAGGACGCCAAATGGCGGCGTTCCCGGCTGACGCAGGGTCTTCAACCCGTCGCCCGGAGTATAGGAGAACCCCTCCACCAACATGCCAAGCCCCAGGAAAGACAGGGATTCGCTCAGAATGTCCGGCGTATATTCGCCAAACGGCACCAGATGATGCTTGTCGTATATGTTTCTGACCCTGGCCGCCGCATCAATGGAGACGAAGGAATTCCAGGCCCGCAGGCGGGGGGCGCGTTCGATGCGCGGAAACCCTGTCATCAGCACACTGTTGTCCTTCAGCATATCGGCGATCAGGTAACGACGTGACGGCTCAGTGTCCAGAAAATAGATCACCGCCGTTTCCGGCCATATCACATGGGTTATCCCCTCCTCCGGCGCGCTTTTGCTCATCTGGAGGTGTTTGATGAAATTATCGGCCTTCCTTTCCGGGTCCCATTTATCCTTCTGATTGATGTTGGCCTGCACGATCTTCAGCTTGACCGCTTCATTAAACCGGGTCGGCTCGGCCAGTTGCAGGACGCCATACGCCGCCAAGCCGATGAAAAGGACCGCCGCCGCGCCGGTCGCGCCAAGGACAGCCTTTGGCGCAAAAGCCCTGTGCAACAGCAGATAAGGCGCAAGCGCCCAGAAAATCGTCACCAGTCCCAGACCGTAAATACCCCACAGGGCGGCGGACTGGAGCATAATATCCGAAAAGCCCCAGGTGTAGCCCGCCAGGTTCCACGGAAAGCCGGTAAAAAGGTGCCCCCGCAGCCACTCGGCCATATTCCACAGCACGACAAAGGACAACGCAATGGGCAGCGCCAGCCGCCGATGATCCTTTTTATGAAACAGCCGCCAGAGAAGTCCCGTCGCCAGCCCGCCGTAAATCGCCAGCAACACCGCAAGACAGGCGACGGACAAATATCCGACCCAGCCGGGATAGCGGCCATCGACCTCAAAGGCGTCGCCAATCCATATGGTCCCGATAAAAAGCTGGCCGAAGGCGAACCACCAGCCGAAGGAAAAAGCGTCCCAAAAGCGGCGCGCGTCCCGGAACAGGACCAGCAAAAGCAGCGGAAAGCTTATCCCGAGCAGCGGAAAGGCGTAAAAGGGCGCGAAGGAAAAGCCGGTCAACATGCCCGCCAGCAGCATCAGGCCAATGCGTTGGGCGCTGCTTCTCCGATCGAGCCACTGTAACAGATTTGCGGTTATTTTTCCGGTGATGGCCTGATCACGCGCGATCATTGTTCTTATCATCCCCCGGAGGCTGCTCCCGCTGATCCTGTTTCATGCTGGCGCCGTTGCGCCCCCGGCGGATCAGAATGCTTTTGATGCTGCGCGCGTCCCCCTCCATGACTTTATATTCCAGATCATTTTTATCCCGGAAGCTCTCCCCCACCTTCGGAATATGGCCGGTAACGGTAAATAACAAGCCGCCCAGGGTATCCACATCATCATCCTGATCATCGGGCAGCAGATCAAGCCCCAACAGGTCTTCCAGATCCTCAATCGGCAGACGGGCGTCCGCCAAAAGATCGCCGTTCGGCAATTCCCTGAGCAATTCCTCGACCGCCTTGTCATGCTCATCCTCAATATCGCCGACAAGCTGCTCCACCAGGTCCTCAATCGTCAGCAACCCGTCCGTCCCGCCATATTCATCGACCACGAGCGCCATATGAATATGGGTTGACTGCATTTTGGTCAGCAGATCCAGCAGTTTCATCGACGGCGGGACAAACAGGATCGGCCGCTGGATCGACCGCAGGGTGAATTCTTCCTTCTGGTTCTGATCCGACACCAGCTTGCGGAAGGCATCCTTGATATGGACCATGGCGATCACTTCATCCAGCGTTTCCCGGTAAACCGGCAGGCGCGAGGTCGTGCCCTCAACAAACACCGCCATCACTTCCTCAAAGCCGGACGATGCCTCAACCGCGATGATGTCGGTCCGGGGCACCATGATGTCATCCACCCGTTTGTTGCGGAAGGTCAGGGTATTTTTGATGATTGAGCGTTCTTCCTCACCGAAAGAGGATTCTGAATCTTCCAGTTCCTCAATGACCTCTTCCAGGCTTTCCTTCAGGGAATTGTCGCCGGTACCGGTCGCAAACAGGCCCTTCACCCAGCCGAAAAAACCGTCTTGTCGTCCCGAAGGAGGTTCCGCATCTCCGGCGCTTTCCACTGTGTTATGCTCTATATTCATCAATTTCTGACCATTTCAGGTTTCATCATAAATCAGGTTTCGGGATTGTCTCAATCTTGGTAAGGGTCGTCAATAGATAGTTTTGACAGCAACATTTTTTCGGCGGCTTCCATTTCTTCGGCCTCGTCATCCTCGATATGATCATAACCCAGCAAATGCAGCATGCCATGCAGGCATAAATGACAAAAATGATCCGCAAGGCTTTTGCCCTGCGCCGCCGCTTCTTTCTCTATGGCGCCAAGGGCGAATATTATATCGCCGAGAGCGACGGGGTAAGCGGGAATATCCCGTCCCTCCTTAAAAAACTTCTTTATCTGTTCATCGGACAGCGACGGAAAGGACAGAACATTGGTTGGCTTGTCCTGGCCCCTGTGCCGCCGGTTCAATTGCTGTATTTCCAAATCATCTGTCAGGCGAATGCTCAATTCAAGATGCGAGAATTTGGCAAAATTCCGCCCCTCCGGCATATGTTCGACAATGGTTTTAAAACAGACTTTTATGCAATCGTCATACTCCGGAAACTGATCCTGCCAGTCGACCCCCTGTATGGATACATCCAGGTCAATCATTATCAGGTTTTTCCGCCTTGTTCCGCCTTGTCATAGGCCCGGACGATCTTGCCGACCAGCGGGTGACGCACCACATCATCCGCATTGAAATGAATGAAGGAAATATCCTTGATCTTATGCAGAATATCCAGCGCATGTTTCAGGCCCGACGGCGCGCCGTCCGGCAGATCCACCTGCGACGGATCGCCACAAACCACCATCCGGCAGTTTTCGCCAAAGCGGGTCAGGAACATTTTCATCTGCATCGGGCTGGTGTTCTGCGCCTCATCCAGAATAACAAAGGCGTTGGACAGGGTGCGCCCGCGCATGAAGGCCAGCGGGGCGACCTCGATATCCCCCTGGGCCAGCCGTTTTTCGGTCTGCTCCAGGGAAATCATTTTTTCCAGCGCATCATAGAGCGGCCGCAGGTAAGGATCGACCTTCTCCCGCATATCCCCCGGAAGAAACCCCAGTTTCTCCCCGGCCTCCACCGCGGGCCGGGTCAGGACAATCTTCTCCACCTTGCCTTCCAGCAGATGCGACACCGCCATCGCCACCGCGAGGAACGTCTTGCCCGTGCCCGCCGGGCCGAGGCCGAAGGTCATATTGCCGTCCCGCAACGCCTCGATATAGCGCTCCTGATTTACCGAGCGCGGCGAAATAACCGCGTTGCGGGTCCGGATGCTGTTCCGCCCCTTGGCCAGTTTACGGCGTTCGGCAATTTTGCTTTCTCCCGGCGCATCCAGAAAGTCCGCCATTCTGATCGCCCCTTCGACGTCGCCAAGGGAAATCGCCATCCCCTGCGTTACTCTATCGTGCAGATTGACAATGATCTGCTTTGCCGTATCACAGGCATCCTTGCCGCCTTCAATCAGCAGGATATTTCCCTTGGTGGTGAAGCTTGCGCCGGTTTTCTGCTCAATGCGGGCAAGATGGGAATTATGTTCACCGTAAAGGATCGGAAGGCTGCTGTTATCCTCAAACTCAAGCGTAACATTTGCAACTTCAGTTTTTCTCATCTACGGTTCAACTCACCTTTCAGGCTGCGCGGTCCGGCGCTGACGATTTTCATATCCACCAGTTTACCAAAATATTGCGCCGCCGTCTCGCTGTCTCCGACATCAATATAAACCGCCTGCATATAGGGGCTGCGGCCGACAAGCTGGCCCTGTTCCTTGCCGACCCGCTCCAGCAGGACCGGCATGACTTTGCCGACACTGGCGTCATTGAAGGCGCGCTGCTGCCTGTTCAGTTCCTCCTGAAGCTCCGCCAGCCGCGCCGCCTTGACATGGTCTTCGACCTGATCCTCCCGTTCCGCCGCCGGCGTGCCCGGCCGCTCGCTATACATGAAGGAATAGGCCTGGGCATATTCAACCTCACGCACCAGATCCATGGTTTTCCGGAAATCGGCGTCCGTTTCGCCGGGGAAGCCGACAATAAAATCGCCGGACAGGGCAATATCGGGCCGAACTTTACGAATATCCGCGATGGTTTTCATGTAGGAGGCGATCGTATGATGGCGGTTCATCGCCTTGACGATCTTGTCGGAACCGGCCTGAACCGGCAGATGCAGATAGGGCATGCACTGCTCGACCTCCCCATGAACCGCGATCAGCTCATCGGTCATATCCTGGGGATGGGATGTGGTATATCGGATCCGCTTGAAATCGGTGCTCTCCGCCAGATGACGGATCAGCCGCGCCAGCGACCATTCCTCCCCCGCCGCCGACATGCCGTGATAGGCGTTGACATTCTGGCCCAGCAGCGTGACCTCGACGACCCCCGCCTGATGCAATTTGCCGGCGTCGGTCATCACATCCTCGAAGCTGCGGGAAAACTCACCGCCCCGGGTATAGGGCACGACGCAATAGGTGCAGAATTTATCGCAGCCTTCCTGAACCGTAAGGAAAGCGGTCTTCTTTTCGCTGACCGCCTTTTTCGACAGGCTGTCAAATTTTTCGCTTACCGACAGGTCGGTATCAATCAGCCGCGGACGTTCGCCGTTCTTTTTCAGCTTGTCGGCTTCGCGGGTCATTTCCGGCAGCCGGTGATAGGTCTGCGGGCCAAACACCATATCGACGATCGGCGCGCGCCTCTGGATCTCGCCGCCCTCGGCCTGGGCGACGCAGCCGCCGACGGCGAGGATCGAATCCGACCGCGCCTTGCCGTCTTTGCCGGCCTGTTTTTCCCGCTGCACCCGGATCCGGCCAATGTCCGAATAAACCTTTTCCGCCGCCTTTTCCCGAATGTGACAGGTATTCAGCACCACAAGATCCGCCTCGTCGGGCTTTTCCGTGACCTCATATCCTTCATGGGCCATGACATCCACCATACGTTCCGTATCATAGACATTCATCTGGCAGCCATAGGTTTTAATGTATAACTTCTTCGTCACATTCGTTCCTGCATCATATTTGCGCCATCGCCTCCGCACGGGATCAATACATATCGCCGCATTTCTGGTCCGTTTCGCATGGCCTGTCTTAAATATCGGCGCACTTTATCATTCTTCAATAGGGAGTCAACAACTCTCCCCCGACGGCTCCCGCCACCAGGGCTGACCCGCATTCCCTCAGCCGGTCTTGCCGCGCAGCGATTCCAGCAACCGGTTTTCAATCGTCCGGTGACAATAGGATGAAAGCTCTTTCCGGGTCTTGAAGATATTGCGCGAAACCGGTTCATGGAAATGAACCTCCACTTCAATCTTCAACAGTTTCAGCACCCCCTTCAAATGGGGTCCCATTTCAATATCGCCGTACCAGGCGACGCTTGGCCGATTGGCCCGGATGGTCGGCAGGTTATTGATCTTTTTATAGACTATGGTCACCGGCTGCACCATCAGTTCCTGAATGCCGCCATGATCATCCGGCGTCAGATGCATGGCGTTTTCCGTCACCCCGAACAGGGAGCTTTTAAAGGGCAGCACCCGCCCGCCATCGGACGTCGTGCCCTCGGGAAACAGGATCAGATTGTCGCCGTTATGCATTCGATCCTGCATTTCGCGCCGCTGGTCATGCACATCGGTGCGTCGTTCCCGATTGATAAAAATTGTCCGCTGCAAGGTCGATAAATACCCCAGGACAGGCCATTCGATCATATCCTTCTTGGCGATGAAGCAGCCCTTGATCACATGGCCGAGGACAATGATGTCAATCCAAGAAACATGATTGCAGACAAACAGGGTTGGCGGCCCCTCAAGCGGTGTGCCAAATATCTTCACCTTGACATTCAGGGCATTGCAGATGGAACGATGGACCAGGTGCGGCCAGGCCTTATAGCCCGGCAACCTCAATTTCTTGAATATAATGGTCGGGGGCAGCAATATGCCAAAATAAAATAGTGACTTGAGTATCCTGTAATATTCTCGCATATATTTCTTATTTCATACCTATCGGCAAAACCCTACAGTCCATAAGGAAACATGCAGGGTTTTCGTAAAATCATTCATGTTGTTTTTGGCGAAAGTATGGCGCTACTTGTTTTTCACGCCGTATAATTCCATGCGGTGATCCACCAGTTTGTAGCCATATTTATCGGCGATCAGCTTCTGCAGTCGCTCTATTTCATCATCGTGGAATTCAATTACCTCACCGCTTTCCACATCAATCAGATGGTCATGATGTTCTTCGGTCACCAGTTCAAACCGCGCCCGGTTCTCACCGCTTTCGACACGGAAATCATGCCGCTCCAATATACCGGCCTCCTCAAAGAGCCGCACCGTGCGATATACCGTCGCAATACTGATCCGGGAGTCGATTTCCGTTGACCTCCGGTAAACCTCCTCTACATCGGGATGATCATCCGCCTCGGACAGGACCTTGGCGATGACCCGGCGCTGATCCGTCATGCGCATGCCTTTTTCGATGCATAATTGTTCAACTTCTGATGACATATTTATAGTACCCTGTATGTAATTTATCATTGATATGTTTCTTGGACTATACACGCTGCGCCGCTCAATTCCAAATAGTTTCCGGCAGCGGAACAAGAAAGCGGGCGGAAGGATAACAGGCTATCCGATCGTTTTTTTCATCACCAGCGCATCCTGCTTTTCCCGCCCCGGCGCGCCGTAATATTTTTTGCGCCGCCCGACTACATGAAAACCGTTTCTTTCATATAAGGCGATGGCGGCCCGGTTATGCTCCCGCACCTCAAGAAACAGCTCTGTCACATCGGACGGATCGAGTGAAGTACGGAATTTTTCCAGCAGCCGCTGGCCGACCCCACGCTTGCGATATTGCGGCAGGACGCAGATCGACAGGATTTCAGCCTCTCCCGCCGCCCGCCGCGACAGGATAAAGCCGATGGGCTGATCCTTTTCACAGACCACCAGCGCCTCCACCCCCGGCCCCTGCAACAGCAGGCGGAATTCTTCCTCTGTCCAGACCTGCTCCATTTGCCCCGCGAAGGACAGCTGTTGCAGTTCAGACAGCAGACCCGCCGCCGAAATGCCGAATATGTCAAAGGACAGGATCATTGGCTCTGACCACAATCATCGATTTTGAAAAGGGTAGACAACGGGTTTGGCGGCGATCGCGTCCGGGGCGCGCAGATACAAGGGCGTCACCGTCTGCGGCATCTCCCCCGACGCAAGCTTTTCCGCCACCATGCGCCCGATGGTTCCGGCATTGGGCTGATCATTGATCTCAGGAAAAATCATCCGGTCCACCACCTCCCGGGTCAGAAAGGACCTGATCAGCGCGGCGCCCGTGCCGACCAGCGCCGCGACCTCTTCACCGATAAATTCGCCGACCTTTGGCAGGGGAACCGCAGCAGGCTCTGACGCCGCCGCAAGCCGGCCATCGGCCAGACTGAAAAGCTGAAGATAGGCTTCCGAGCGTCTGGCGTCATGGCCGACGGCGATCCTGCCGCGAAAACCGTCGCCCAGTGCTTCGGCGGCATTGCGCGCCACAACCTCCAAAGTGGTCAGCCCGATCAGCGGCGCGCCCAACGCCAGCGCCAGCCCCTTGGCCGCAGCCAGCCCGATGCGGACGCCGGTAAAGGTTCCCGGCCCCCGGGTTACCGCAATATAATCCATATCCGTAAGGTCAACTGCCGCCCGGGCGCACACATCCCGGCACATGGGCACCAGGCGCTCCGCGTGGCCGCGCATCCGGCTCTCAAAAATTTCCGCTGAAATTTCACCGTCCATAATCACCGCCGCCGAACAGGACGACAGGGCGGAATCAAGCGCAAGTATCTTCAAATGATTTCACATGCCTCGTCAAAAGACATCCTCCGGTCCCGGTCTGGCAGACTGGCCGGGTCGCCATAGCCCATGCTGCAGATAAAATTCGCGCTGAGATCACTGTCGGCGAAGAAGGCCGCGTTCACCGCCGCGGCGTCAAAGCCGGACATGGGGCAGCAATCAAGCCCCAGCGACCGCGCGGCGATCATCATATAGGCGCCCTGCAGGCTGCTGTTTCTAAAGGCGGTTTCCCGCGCAAGCGGCGCATTGTCAACAAAAATATCCTTCGCGCCGGGATAGGATTTAAACAGTTCCGGCAGCTTTTCATAGAATTTGCCGTCCATCGCGACAATCACCGTGAAGGGCGCCGTCAGCACCTTGTCCTTGTTGCTGTGCATGACGCATTCGGCCAGCCGTTCCTTGGCCGCCGCGCTCTGGATGATTTTAAACCGCGCCGGCGAGCAATTGAAACTGGTGGGTCCCCAGCGCAACAGGTCATACATGGCCCGGATGGTGATTTCGGAAACCGGTATATCCCGCCAGCCCTTGAAGGAGCGGGCTTCGCGGAATATGACATCCAGATCGCGGTCGGAAAGTATATCTTGCGTCATCAATTATCCTTAACATATCGTTGGCATATTTGGGGGGCTTGCGGGATAAATCCCGAATCCTGCAAAAAAATCAAATTAACATATCCCATATTCTTCCGCATTTCTAAACCATAATATCGTCCGTTAAGAAGATTTTCTTTTAAAAATATCCTGTTATACTCTGCGGATAAAAAGCGGTTCAAATTATCATGCCAGGCATTTCAATGATTAAACTATGCAAGTCCTTTTCGGCGTCCCGATATATTTTGCTCCTTTTTCTCATCATGCTTTGCCCGTTAGCCGGACCGGCGCAGGCGCAAATGCCGGAGGATTCTGCGGTTATCCTCATGTATCACCGGTTTGGCGAAGACAAATATCCGTCCACCAACATCACGCTCGAACAGTTTGACGCCCATCTGGAGGAACTGAAAAAGGACAAATATAACATTGTCCCCCTGGAAACCATCGTTAAGGCTTTCCGAACCAATGTCAAGCTGCCGCCGCGCACCATCGCCATTACCATTGATGACGCCTATCTGTCGATCCTTGAAAATGCCTGGCCCCGGCTGAGGAAGGCCGGCTTCCCCTTCACCCTGTTTGTCTCGACCGAGCCGGTGAACCGCAATATCCCCGGCTATCTGAACTGGCGGCAAATTCAGGAAATGGCCCGCGATCCGCTGGTCACCATCGGCCACCATGCCCACAGCCACGACCATCTGCTTTATATGTCAGCGGAACAGGCCGCCCGGGACATTGACGCCGCCAGCGCGACTTATCAGAAGGAACTGGGATATGTTCCGGAGATTTTCGCCTATCCGTTCGGCGAATATAACCCAGCGCTGCAAAACACTCTCAAGAAAAGAAATATCACGGCCGCCTTTGGTCAATATTCGAGCGCCGCGAGCAGCAGGAACGATCTGTTCGCCCTGCCGCGCTTTGCCTTCAATGAGAGATATTCGGATATGAACCGCTTCCGGCTGATTGTAAATGCGCGGGCGCTGCCGGCCCACGACATTCTGCCCATCAATCCGGTGATCACGCAAAATCCGCCCCATATCGGCTTTACCGTCGATGACACGGTCCGCGGCCTGTCCGCCCTGAGCTGTTATCCGTCCCATTTAGGCAAGGCGGCCGACTTGAAACGGGTCGGCGACAACCGGATCGAGGTGCGGTTTGACGCGCCCCTGCCCGAAGGCCGCAGCCGCATCAACTGCACCATGCCCGGCCCGGACAAGCGATGGTACTGGTTCGGATTGCCGTTTTTCGTCAAATAGGGGACGCCCCGTCAGGAATTCAGATCGCCTCGACGCTTTCCACTTCGGGAATATAATGCTTCAGCAGATTCTGAATGCCGTATTTCAGGGTCGCGGTTGAACTGGGGCAGCCGGAACAGGCGCCCTGCATCCGCAGGTAAACCACGCCGTTTTCATAGGCATGATAGGTAATATCGCCGCCATCGCGGGCGACCGCCGGGCGAACGCGCGCCTCGAGCAATTCCTTGATCTGGGCGACGATCTCCTCATTTTCTGGATTTTCCGCAATCTCGGGCGCTTCCGCCGCCATCACGGACACCACCGGATCCCCGGAGGTATAATGCTCCATAATCGCCCCGAGCACCTCGGTCTTTTTGTCGTTCCAGTCCTGGTCCTTCAGGGTCACGGCAATGAAATCAAAGCCGAAAAATATCCCCGAGACGCCTTCGATGGCGAAAAGACGCTGCCCCAGGGGCGAGTCCACCGCCTCCTCGGCGCTCTCATAAAAGGCGGTGCCTTTTTCCATTACGGTTTCACCCGGGACAAATTTCAACGTGGCGGGATTCGGGGTCGTTTCAGTCTGAATAAACATGCATCTTTCCTGTTGCTATCGGGTCAAAACCCTTGAGACAGGTTATAAATGGCGACAGATCAGGATAAAATCAAGAGCAAATCAGTCTTAATTGTCAAATAGCGTCAAATTTGCGGCCTTTGCGGGTCATGGCCAAATCAGACAAATCAGACAAATCTGTCGATTTCCTCATCCGTCATATTTCCCGGCACGACCAGCACCGGCATATGGAGGACATTGAGCAGCTTCTCGCGAAAGGCCTTGACCAGGGGACCGGGATCACCGTTGACATTGGCGCCTAAAACCAGCAAATGGATTTCCCTGTCTTCGCTGATATATTCGGTAATGACGTCGCCCGCCTCGCCGACCCGGATCACCTTTTCACAGTCCAGGCCGGACAGTTGCTTTATTTCCCGGGAAAAGCCGTCCAGCATGACTTCCGCTTCCTGCACCGCTTCCTGCTCCATGATTTCCCGAACAGACGTCCAATGCTGGAATTCGCTGGGCTGGATAATCCGCAGCATAACGATCGCGCCATTCACCTTGACGGCGCGCAAGGCGGCCAGACGGAGTACTTTCTTGAATTCCGGCGTTTCATCGGCAATGACCAGAAGCTTCCACTTTTGTTCCTGTTGTTTCGATGCGGCCATGCATATCCCCTTGTCCTGTTTCATGCATTTTGCCACTCAAAAAAGCATTTTGGCAACTGTTATTTATTTCAGCAGGATATTGGTGATTTCCTTCAACTGGGTTCTGGCCCGCAAAAGGTAGAAGCCCTGAGCCGTCAAATGATTTTGAAACAGCAGGTCATCCGCATCGCAATTGGACACGATCATCGGCTTCAGATCAATCAGGGCGGCCAGGCTTTGTTCAAGCTGATCCCAACTGTTGCCCACATCCCTGTCCGAAATCACCCTTTCAAAATCAACCCTTAACCCTTTCAACAACAGCCAGTAGGCATAAGAGCGTCCCTTGACGTCGTAAAAAAGATCGTCGGCCTTGGTATCCAGAACACAGCCGATGCCGTCACCAACCTTACGGACGATGGCGTCCGATGACGATCCCATATCAAGGGAGATTTTATCCAGGGTCGACAGCAGATTATCCGCCCGCCGTTCAAATGTCGCTTCGCCCCGTCCGAGGCGCTCATTATAATTCTTCAGCCGTCTGAGGGCGTTGTTATACTGTTTTTCCGCCGGGGCGACGAACAGGAAAAGGGACACCGAAGGGTCCCAATACCATTTGTCGGGCGCGTAATTGATGCCGCTGGCCACTTCCGGCAGATCCTCATCAACCTGACTTGATCCGCGGGTCCGGCTCAACTGGTCCTTGAGCTCAATGGAGAATATGGCGTTGGCGGCAATGATGCCCTTCTGGTAATTCGCCATATTATCCAGCACCGCCCCCGGCTTGAACCACGGATCGTTGGAAATCCAGGCATGCTGGTTGACTTCCCGGTCGATCATGGCGACGGACATGGCGACCGCGGCGCTGCGGGCAGAGACGTCACTGAGTTGATCAACGGCGAAATTCCGATCAGTATTGATATTTTCAACAATAACCATGCCGATCAGATAATAGAAAAAAACCAGCAGGGTCAGGACGTATATAATCCGTCTGGCCACTTTCCAGGTGATCCTGTCCCACATCCAGCCAAACGCCGATTTTATTTTCGCCCGCATACCGCCTACCCCTGTCGTTATCTGATCATTTCGCCATTATTTTATGAGGGACATACTGTTCCCCGTCTCAACAGGCCGTTTTCTCCGGCAACACGCCTAAATCGCCGGACGTCATTAATCCTTATCCAGATCAATGACAATTTTTTCCGTCGCGCCGTTCGTGCCGGGAAAATTCGTGAACATGGCCTGCACCATCAGCGGCATCAGCTCGGGAAGCTTGTTGTTGCGCCCGACACTTTCCACGGTTCCCTCGAAGATATTCTTGGCCCCCGCGACATTGGGCCGGATCGCTATGGTCAGTTTCCGGGTATAGTTGACATATGAGCGGACATCCCGGTCAAAGGGATCATAATAGCCCCAGAACGGGCTGTGATAAAAACCGGAATAGCGCCAATAAGGGGAGTACCCGTGGAATCCGCCGTAATAGGAATAATAAGGGTAAAAATGGCCATATCCAAAGGAAAAGCTGGACGGATAGCTTCTGACCATGACCTTGCCGTCATCGACGGCATAATCCAGTTCGACAATCAGATCGGCCTTGCCGTCACCCGCCGGCCGGTATCCCTGTTGTCCAAGATAGCTGCCAACCATATTCGCATAGGAGGCAAATTCTAGGCTGGTATTCCGCGCCGGGTCTTTCGGCACGATCAGAACGGTTTCCCCTTGCGGTTGGGGCAACTCGTGAAATCGCGACACATTGGACTTAAACGTGTTGCTACAGGCGGATACCATTCCGACAAGCCCCAACACAATGAAAAATCTCGTGATCTTTTTCATAACTATATACCTTACCTGTCGCCCCTCGCCACATATGATACTATAAAGATAATGTGTCAGCTTCAAGATTGCAAGAACCCCACGATATTGTGAACGTCTTTCAGCACCGGCGCGGCAATTTCCCGGGCTTTTGCCGATCCCTCCTTCAGGATCTGGTCAATATAGGTCTTTTCATCACACAAACGCTTCATTTCTTCGCTAATCGGCCCCAAAACGGAAACGCTCAGATCCGCAAGGTCGCCCTTGAAGGCGGCGAACCCCTGCCCGCCGTATAGGGCGCAGACCTCGGCAACCGTCCTGTCGCTGAGGGCGGCGAATATATTGATCAGATTGCGCGCTTCCGGGCGCCCGTCCAGACCATCCGCCGTGTCCGGGATCGGTTCGCTGTCGGTGCGCGCTTTCCTGATTTTTCTGCCGATCGAGTCCCGGTCATCGGTCAGGTTGATCCGGCTGTTTTCCGAAGGGTCAGACTTGCTCATCTTGGCGCTGCCGTCGCGCAGCGACATGACCCGCGTCGCCTCGCCGAAAATCAGCGGTTCAACCAGCGGGAAGAAATCCACCCCGTAATCATTATTGAATTTTTGCGCAATGTCCCGGGTCAGCTCCAGATGCTGTTTCTGATCCTCGCCCACCGGCACGTGGGTCGCCTTGTAAATCATGATGTCCGCCGCCATCAGGTTGGGATAGACATAAAGCCCGGAACTCGCCCGTTCGCGGTTTTTGCCGGCCTTTTCCTTGAACTGGGTCATGCGGTTCAGCCAGCCCATGCGCGCCACGCAGTTGAAAATCCACGCCAGTTCCGCATGGGCGGGCACCTGGCTTTGATTGAAAATGACGCATTCCCTGGGGTCTATGCCGCTGGCGATCATGCCGGCGGCCACTTCCCGGGTCGCCTTGCGCAGCACTTCCGGATCCTGCCAGACCGTGATCGCATGCAAATCGACGACACAAAAAATACTTTCGTAGTTTTTTTGCAGGCCGACCCAGTTGCGGATCGCGCCGAGATAATTGCCAAGGGTCAGATTGCCAGAGGGTTGAACGCCGGAGAAAATGCGCTGCTTGAATTCGGTCATTTTATATTCCTTAAGGATGTTTTGGACACACCCGATTATCGATTTACAACAAGAGCTGTTTTATGGCCTGTCTCACCCCGTGGGTCAAGGACGCAATATCATCAATTGATCAGACCCATTTAACAAAAATCATTCCCCGGCGGCGCGTCGGTTATTTCGCCGTTTTTCTTTTCAGAAGGAACCGCAGCTCCCGCGGCTTTAAGGCCCCTGTGGCCAGCACAAGCGCCAGATAACTCACAACGCCCGCCAGGACCAATATCAAAAGACCGCTGATTTTCGTCGTAATCGGACCGAAGAACATGCCCTCAATCTGCTGCGATACGCCCCAGACAACGGCGCCCATCACCGCGCTGGCCGCAAGATATTTAACCAGCCGTACCAGGACCGACCAGTCGAACTGAAAATGGCCGCGCCGGATCAGACCGCCGGACAACATCGCCACATTCAGCCAGGCCGATATGGCGGTCGCCATCGCCAGCCCGACATGGGCGAAAAACTGCATCAGGATCAGGTTGAGCGCCACATTGACCACCAGCGCCACCATGGCGAATTTGACCGGGGTCCTGGTGTCCTTGCGGGCGAAATATCCCGGGCTGAAAATTTTCGCCAGAACATAGGCCGGCAGCCCCGCCGCATAGGCCATCAGGGCGTAAGCCGTCTGCCAGCTGTCCTCACCGGTGAAGGCGTTGCGCTCGAACAGGACATGAATTAGCTGATAGGGCACAATCATGAAGGCGACCGCCGCCGGAATGGTCAGAAACAGGCCAAGTTCAATGGCCCGGTTCTGGTTGAAGCTGACCTGCGCTTCATCCCCTTCGGCAATGTTGCGCGCCAGCATCGGCAGCAACACGGTGCCGAGCGCGACGCCGATCACGCCAATGGGCAGCTGATTCAGCCGGTCCGCATAAAACAGGAACGAGATTGAACCATCCGGCAAATGGGAGGCAATGATCATATCCAGCATCAAATTGACCTGGATCACCCCGGCCCCCAGCGCCGCCGGCATCATGATGATCAGCATTTCCTTCACCTTCGGCGTCAGGCGCGGCATGACAATCCGGATCCGGTAGCCGACCCGGCGACAGGCGAGATAGAGCCAGACCAGCTGTATCAGGCCGGCGACGGAAACAGAGATCGCCAGCGCATGGCCCGGCGTCGCCATATAGCCCGACAGGAAAAGCAGGGCGGTGATCATGCAAAGGTTCAGGATGATCGGCGTCGCCGCCGTCTCGGAAAATTTTCCCAGGGCATTGAGGACGCCGCCGAGCAGGGACACCAGGCTGATGAACAGCAGAAAGGGAAAGGTAATTCGCGTCAGGACCACCGCAAGCTGGAATTTCGCCGCATTATCGCTAAATCCCCCGGCCAGGATATAAATCACCCCCGGGGCGAATATTTCCATGACGGCGACAAGGATCAGCAGGACGACAATCAGGCTGGAAAAGGCCGTTTCGGCGAAACTTAACGCTTCTTCCTTGCCGCCCTGGGTCAGGGTTGCGGTAAAAACCGGCACAAATGAGGCGCTGAAGGCCCCTTCGGCAAAAAGCCGGCGAAAAAAATTGGGCAATTTAAGCGCGACGAAAAAACAGTCGGCAACCAGTCCGGCCCCCAGAATGGAGGCGGAAAGTATGTCGCGAATGAAGCCCAATATCCGGCTGAGAAAGGTAAAACTGCTGAATATCGCGACGGCTTTTGCTATGGACATGTCAGGATTTTACCTGCGTTAGTTTAGGGTCGCTCACCTGTTTTATCCTCGGCTTTTTTTTGCGCTTTTTTTTCACCGGCGTTATCCCCGTCTGCAACGCTTCCATCAGCTTGGTCCGGATTTGTTTCAGCTTGATTTCATTATCCACCTTATGGCCAAACAGATCACAGATGAAAAACACCGTAATCGCCCGCTCGCCAAAGGTGGCGATATGGGCGCTGCCGATCGAAAGCTTCAGGTCCACCAGCGCCTGCGACAGCATATAAAGATGTCCCGGACGGTCAAGCCCGTTCAACTCAATGACGGTATAGCGGTTGCTGGCCTTGTTATCAATCAGCACCCGCGGCTCGACCGTAAAATGCTCCGACGTCCGGCACCGGCTGCGCAACGCCGCCAGTTCCTCCCGCGGCAGCAATTCCCCGGCCAGCGTCCGTGCAATGGTCTTTTTAAGGCGCTCCAGCTTATGCCTGTCCTTGAAAATGCCGCCGTCCGCTTCCTGAATCCAGAAGGTGTCCAGCGCCATGCCATCCTTGGTGGTGAAAACCCGGGCGTCCTGGATCGAGGCGCCGGACACCGCAATCGCCCCCGTGACCCGCGCGAACAGTCCCGGGTGGTCCTGGGCGTAAATGGTCAGCTCCGAAATCCCCTTGAACTCATCGACATGAATATTGATCGTCAGCTTTTCATCGTCCCGGTCCGAGCGGGCGATCATCCGGGCGTTTCGCGCATGATTTTCACGGTTCAGCGCCAACCAGTAGGTATCGTAAAAACGATCACAATATGCGCTGAACGCCTCGTCGGTCCATTCTGTCAACTCATCGCGCAGGGCCTGCTTAATGGCGTCCTGGCGGTATTTGTTTCCGCCTTCGACGTAGCCGCCCAGAAGATATTCCTCGGCCTGGAAATAAAGCTCGCGCAGCAACTGCCCCTTCCAGCCGTTCCAGATTTTCGGCCCGACCGCCCGGATGTCGACAACCGTCAGGATCAGCAGCAAACGCAGTCGCTCCGGACTCTGGATGATTTTTGAAAAATCCTCGATGGTCTTGGGATCATTCAAGTCCCGCTTGAAGGCCACATGGCACATCACAAGATGATGACGCACCAGCCAGGCCACCGTCTCCGTCTGCGCCGGGGTCAGGCCAAGCCGCGGGCAAAGCTTTTGCGCCACTTTCTCGCCGAGGACCGAATGATCCCCCTTGCGCCCCTTGGCGATGTCATGCAGCATCACCGCCACATAAAGCACCTTTCTGGACAGCACCTTGTGGACGATCACGTTGGCCAGGGGATGATCCTCGGCGAGCAGTCCGCGCTCCACTTCCGACAACAGTTCGATGGCCCGGATCGTATGTTCATCGACCGTATAGACATGATACATGTCATATTGCATCTGGGCGACGACCCGGCCGAAATCCGGAATGAATTTGCCGAATATGCCGGCCTCATTCAACAGCCTGAGGGCGAAACCCGGGCCTTTTTCATACGTCAGCATTTCCATGAAAAGCCGGTTGGCCTCCGGATCCTTCTGCAATTTCCGGTCAACAAGGCTGAGGTTCTGGCGGATCAGCCGCATGGCGCGGGGATGAATATCCAGATTATGCTTTTGCGCCACCCGGAAAATCCGGATCAAATTGACCGGATCATCCCGAAGCTGCGCTGAGGTGATCAGGGTGATCCGGCTGCCTTCAATGTGAAAGCCCTCAATCTTGCGTTTTTTCAACCCGAAACGCGGCATCCGGATGCGCGGTTTCCGCTTGTGCTCCTCCTCCAGATAGGCGCAATAAATCCGCGTCAGATCCCCGACCGTCTTGGCGGTCAGGAAAAAATGCTTCATAAAGCGTTCAACACCCGACAGGCCCGCCCGGTCCGCATAGCCAAGCCGCTCCGCCAGGGTCTTTTGCACCCCGAAAGTGATCCGCTCCTCGGCCCGTCCGGAAACATAATGCAGATGAAAGCGCACCGTGGTCAGGAAATTATAGGCCTTCTGGAACTGCCGGTAATCGCCTTTGGAAAAGACCCCGCGCTCCACCACGTCGGAAACGCTGTGGACGCCATAAATATATTTGGAAATCCAGTAGAGGGTCTGCAGGTCGCGCAACCCGCCCTTGCCTTCCTTGATATTGGGCTCCACCACATAGCGGGCGTAGCCCAGCCTTTCATGGCGCGCATCACGCTCCGCCAGTTTTTCCTCGACAAACTCCGGTTCGGTCCCGTCAATGACCTCGCTGTCATAACGATCGCGAAATTTCTGATATAATTCCCTGTCGGCGCAAATAAAACGGGATTCGAGAAGCGACGTCCGGATGGTCAGATCCTGTTTGGACAAACGGACCGATTCCGCCACCGTGCGCACGGCATGGCCGACCTTCAGGCCAATATCCCACAGCATATACAACATATATTCGACGACATGTTCACCCCAGGGAGTCTGCTTATAAGGCAGCAGAAACAACAGATCGACATCCGAATAGGGCGCCATGTCCGTGCGGCCGTATCCGCCGATCGCAACCACGCTGAGCCGTTCGCCCGACGTTCTGTTCTGAACCGGAAGGATATATTCGGTCGTCACATTATAGAGCTGAAGAATGATTTCATCGGTCAGGTAGGTCTGGGCCAATACCAGCGGTTCGCCATTCGCCCCGGATTCGCAGCGCCGTTGAATTTCATCAAAGCCATGCTGATAGAATTCCTTGAACAGCGCCATCAGGGCCGGGCGGGCGTCGGTCGGGGCGTATTCGTTCTTGATGCGCTCAAGCTTTTCCCTGAAGGCTTTCCGATTGAATATCTCCTGGCTTTTTCTCACTCTACTCATGATGCAGCAACTTTTTCAGTTTATAGAGAACATCCATCGCCTCACGCGGGGTCAGGTCATCCGGATTAATCCCGGATAATTCAGTTTCAATGCTGCCGGGCGCAGCCTCTTTAGGGCCTGATTTTTTATCCGCGGACGCCTGTATAGCGGAAAATAATGGCAAATCATCGGCAAGATTATCCATCTTCTGGCCTTTTGCCGCCCCCTGGCCGCCCTGTTCAAGGCTGTGCAGCACCTGCTGCGCCCGCGCGATGACGACTTTCGGCAGGCCGGCAAGCTTCGCCACCTGAATGCCGTAGGACCGGTCAGCGGCCCCGGCGGCCACTTCATGCAGGAAAATCACCTCGCCCCGCCAATCCTTGACCTTCATATAATGCAACGCCAGATCATCCAGTTTTGCAGATAATGCAGTCATCTCATGGTAATGGGTGGCGAACAGGGCCCGGCATTTGTTGACTTCATGAAGATGCTCGACCGCGGCCCAGGCGATGGACAACCCGTCATAGGTCGCCGTCCCCCGGCCAATCTCATCGAGGATCACCAGCGATCTTTCGCCTGATTGATTGAGGATCGCCGCGGTTTCAACCATTTCAACCATGAAGGTTGACCGGCCCCGCGCCAGGTCGTCGGAGGCGCCGACCCGGCTGAACAACCGATCTACAATCCCGACATGGGCCGACCGCGCCGGCACAAAGCTTCCCATCTGCGCCATCAGGGCGATCAGGGCGTTCTGACGCAGGAAGGTGCTTTTACCCGCCATATTGGGGCCGGTGATCAGCCACAATCGATTCCCGGGATTCAGATCACAGTCATTGGCGACGAAATGATCCTCATGGTTCTTTTCCAGTGCGGCCTCGACCACCGGGTGGCGGCCATTGTCAATCTCAAAGGCCAGACTGTCGTCAACCACGGGGCGGCAGTAGTTCTTCTCCGCCGCCAGTTCCGCCAGCCCGGTCGCCACATCCAGTTGGGCCAGTCCCTGGGACGCCAGATTGATCGCCTGCCAGTCCTGCAGCACGCGACTGACCAGTTCGCCGTAAATTTCATGCTCCAGCGCCAACGCCCGATCCGCCGCCTGACCGATCTTGCCCCCCAGCCGCGCCAGTTCGCTACTGTTGAAACGGACGACATTGGCCAGCGTCTGGCGGTGGATAAACTCCTCATTCAGCGGCGGGCTCATCAGCTTGTCCGCGTGAAGCGCCGTTACTTCGATAAAATAGCCCAACACATTGTTATATTTAATTTTCAGGCCATTGACGTCGCTCATTTCGCGATATTTGGCCTCAAGGGACAGGATCAGTCGCTTGCTTTCACTCGACAGCATGCGGAACTCGTCGAGGGCGGCGTGATAGCCCCGGGCAATGAAATTTCCGTCGCGGATGATGGTTGGCAAATCCTCGGCCAGTGCGCGTTGCAGAAGCTCAATCACGTCCCGGTGACTGCCAATATTTTCCAGAATAAGTTCTATTTCCTGCGGCAGGGACAACAGGGCGTCCCCCGGCATATCCTTCCGGTCCTGAAAAATATTTTTAATGTCAGCCGCCTGCGTGAGCCCGTCCCGGATCGCCGCCAGGTCGCGGGGGCCGCCCCGGCCGACCGACAGTCGCGACAGGGCGCGCTCCAGATCGGGGCAACGTTTCAGAAGCTGGCGAATTTTATGGCGCAGGGCCTCATGTTGCTGAAAATAGGCCACCAGATCAAGCCGTCGGTTGATCGCGTGATGGTCCATCAGCGGCGCGTTCAGACGACTGTTCAGCAGCCGGGCGCCGGGCCCGGTCACCGTCCGGTCAATGGTATGCAGCAGGCTGCCCTGCCGCGCCCCGGACAGGGTATGGGTCAGTTCCAGATTGCGCCGGGTCGCCCCGTCAATCATCATGGCGCCGTCTTCGCCCACCGAAACCGGCGGGCTTAATTTTGGCATTTTGCCGCACTGGGTTTCCGCCAGATAGGAAATCAGCGCGCCACAGGCCGACAGTTCCGCCCGGCTGAATTGTCCCAGGCCGTCCAGAATCCTGACGCCATATATTTCTTTCAGGGTCTGTTCGGCCCGCGTGCTGTCAAAGCTGCTGTTTTCCACCAGGCTCAGAATGGACTGCCAGTCGGCGAGACCGTCCCCCAGATCATCACATTCGAGCAACTGGGCCGACAGGATCAGCTCCCCCGCCTGAAGCCGTGACAATTCCGAATCCAGATTGTCAGGATGAATTGCGCTGACACAGAAATCACCGGTTGAAATATCGAGCCAGGCCAGGGCGAATTTATTCTGCGCCCGCGCCAAAGCGGCCAGGAAATTATGCCGCCGGACGTCCAGCAGGTTTTCCTCGGTGATCGTCCCCGGCGTCACCAGCCGCACCACATCACGCTTGACCACGGATTTCGCGCCGCGTTTCTTGGCTTCCGCCGGATCTTCCATCTGCTCGCAAACGGCGACCTTGAAGCCCCGTTTGATCAACCGGGACAGATAATTTTCCGCCGCGTGAATCGGCACGCCGCACATGGGAATATCATTGCCGTCATGCTTGCCCCGCTTGGTCAGGGTAATGTCCAGCGCCGCCGCCGCCGTCACCGCATCGTCAAAAAACAATTCATAGAAATCCCCCATCCGGTAAAACAGCAGATAGTCCTGATGGGCTCGCTTTAAATCAAGAAATTGCTGCATCATCGGCGTCACGGCGGAGTCGGCGCCGGATTTGGATTTTGATTTGGGCCGGGATGTTATTTTCGATTTTGGCTTTGAGGTTTCTTCGGATTTCGCCAGAACATCTCCCATCGGCGCGTCTGCTGCCGGTGCGCCGGAATCTTCCTCAGAGGCCGCTTCACGGATTTTCCCAATCAATTTGATCCCGGGCCCCGCGTCGCCCGCCGTTTCCCGCCTTTTCTTGTCTGCCGTCAGAATGTCCGTCATATATTCTTCAACTTTAAAATATTAATAAAGATTTTTAATGTTTGCTTTTAATAAAATTTCAATATACATAGCCATTAAGTAATTATTATATTGTTTCATCTGGTGCAAGTGATTACATATTATTGATTTTCAGTTATATCCCGTGAACCGCCAGCAGCGCAGATAGTTTATCTGCTCCTCCGGCGGAAAGCAATTTTTCCCGACAGGGCCAAGGGAATAAAAATCCTTGGAATTGCCCAACAGAGGCAATATGTTTCTGGCGCAAATGGTTAAGAACGGACAAACGCAAAGGGATCCGCGTAATGAGTGATAAAAAAAGTGATTTTGGCGACAAGGAAGCCCTCCACTATCATGCGATTGGCCGCCCCGGGAAACTGGAGGTGGTGGCGACAAAATCCATGGCGACCCAGCGCGATCTGTCGCTGGCCTATTCGCCGGGCGTCGCCGCGCCGGTTCTCGCCATCGCGGAACATGGCAATATGGCCTATGACTATACCGCCAAGGGCAATCTTGTGGCGATTATCACCAACGGCACCGCCATTCTGGGACTTGGCAATCTGGGGGCGCTCGCCGCCAAACCGGTCATGGAGGGCAAGGCGGTGCTCTTCAAGCGCTTTGCCGATGTGGACGGCATCGACCTTGAGGTCGACACCACCGATGTTGATGAATTCATCAACTGTGTCAGGCTGCTTGGCCCGACCTTTGGCGGCATAAATCTCGAAGACATCAAGGCGCCGGAGTGTTTCATCATCGAGCAGGCCCTGCGCGAAAAAATGGATATTCCGGTCTTTCACGATGACCAGCACGGCACCGCGATCATTACCGCCGCCGGCATCATCAACGCCATCGACCTGACCGGGCGCGACATCAGGACGGTTAAAGTGGTGGTCAATGGCGCCGGCGCCGCAGCCATCGCCTGCACCGAACTGATCAAGGCCATGGGCGTGCCCCACGATAACGTCATCATGTGCGACAGCAAGGGCGTCATCTATCAGGGCCGCGAAGACGGCATGAACCAATGGAAATCCGCCCATGCGGTTCAGACCGACCACCGCACGCTGGAGCAAGCCCTCGCGGGCAGTGATATTTTCCTCGGCCTGTCCGTCAAGGACGCCGTGACGCCGGAGATGGTGAAATCCATGGCGGATCAGCCAATCATCTTCGCCATGGCCAACCCGGACCCGGAAATCACCCCCGAGGCCGTGGAGGCGGTTCGCCCCGACGCCATTATCGCCACCGGCCGCTCCGATTACCCCAATCAGGTCAACAACGTGCTGGGTTTTCCCTATATTTTCCGCGGCGCCCTTGATGTCCGCGCCCGCACGATCAATGATGACATGAAAATCGCCGCCGCCCTCGCCATCGCCGAACTGGCCCGCGAGGATGTCCCCGACGAGGTGGCCGCCGCCTATACCGGCAGTCATCCCAAATATGGCCCGAAATATATTATTCCGGCACCCTTTGATCCGCGTTTGATCAGCGCCATCTCGCCGGCCGTCGCCGAAGCGGCGATCAAGAGCGGCGTCGCCAAAAGGCCGATCATCGATATGGGCGCCTACCGCAAGGAACTGGCCGCCCGGCTTAATCCGACCACCGGATCATTGCAGATGATCTATGATCAGCTGGGCCAGGACCCGAAAAGGGTCATCTTTACCGAGGCCGACGAGGAAACCGTGTTGCGCGCCGCGCTCGGCTTTGAACAAAACGGCTATGGCAAGGCGGTCCTGATCGGCAATGAGGATAAAATCCGCGACCATCTGGAGCGGATCGGTCATGACCGCAATGACAAGCTGGAAATTCACCATGGCCGCACCAGCGACAAAAGTGAAAAATATGCCGAATTTATCTTCGACAAATTGCAGCGCAAGGGCTTCCTGTTCCGGGACTGCCTGCGGCTTGTTCGCTCGGACCGCAATGTCTTCGCCGCCTGCATGCTGGCCTTTGGCGACGCCGACGCCATGGTCACCGGCCATAACAGCCATTACGCCGCCGCCCTCGACAGCATCATGAAAGTGATCGACCCGGTGCCGGGACGCAGGGCGATCGGCCTGTCGATCGTAATCAAGGATGACCGGACTATTTTTGTCGCCGACACCGCGATCAATGAAATGCCGACGGCGGAGGAAATGGCGGAAATCGCCATCCACGCCGCCGATGCGGTGCGTCATTTCGGCGTTGAGCCGCGGGTCGCCTTCATGTCCTATACCAATTTCGGCAATCCGGCCGGCGGCATCCTCGCCACCACCTCGCGCGAGGCGGTGCAGGTCCTCGACCAGCGGGACGTCGACTTTGAATATGAGGGGGAGATGCACGCCGGCGTGGCGCTCAACCCCGAAATCATGAAGGCCCATCCCTTCTGTCGCCTGTCCGGCCCGGCCAATGTCCTGATCATGCCGGGCATGCATTCGGCCCATATCTCGACAAAGCTGATCCGAGAGCTGGGCGGCGGCTCGGTCATCGGCCCGATGCTGGTGGGCCTCAATCATTCGGTGCAGGTTATCCCGATGGGCTCCTACGCGTCAGAGATCATCAATCTCGCGGCGCTCGCCGCCCATAATGTCAATCTGTTCAAGGATAAATAAGCCGCGGCGGGGGAACTGACCGGTTCAGACGCCGTCAAACATATGCGGGTTTTTCTCCCGCAGGCGGTCCGTCAACAGCAGGATCAGCACATCGGTGGTGTTGAACTGCTCGTCAATCACCGCCCCGTCGCCGATATAGCAGCCGAGCCGCGCATAGCCCCGCACTAGGGGCGCCAACTGCCGTTTGGCCTTGCTGACGTCAATATCTTCCCAGGCGAAATAATTCATCTGCTGATACCGTTCCGGCTGGGCGGGCATGTTGAATTCATCGGGGGTTTTATATTTGTGATATAAATAGGACAGCGGCAGCTCCAGGTCGCCCTGAATGACGCCGGCGAGGCTGGCGCAGCCGAACAGGCATCCGATGTCATGCCGGACGATATATTTCACGATCGCCCGCCACATGAACTGAATGATGTTGTTGGTCCGGTATTCCGCCCGGACACAGCTCCGGCCCAGCTCAAGCAACTGCCGCCCCGCCATCAGACTCCGGAAATGGTCATTGTCCATATTGCTGAGGTCAAATTCCTGAGAGGAATAAAAATCACGGATGCCGTCAACCTTCTCTTCCCGAAGCAGGCGATAGGTCGCAATCACCGCATCGGGTCCGCTTTTCGTCGTGTCAAAGGCCAGCAAATGGTCGCAGATCAAATCAAAATCATCGAAATCCTGCTTCAGCCGCGCCATTTCCGGGCTGGGCCGGGCCTGCATTTCCTCATAAAATACCTCATAGCGCAGCTTCTGAGCGGCGGTGATTTCGTCTTCCGAGGTCGCGAGACGAATTTCCACATTCCCCCCCCTGACGACAATCGGATCCTGATTTTTCAATTCGCTTCACTTTCTCATTATCTGACCTAAATATAGGGTATGGGCCAGACCTGGGCCATAGGCAAAATACATCTCGTTAAATGTTATAAATCATCTTAACTTTCTTGCAAGACTAACCTATAACAATGGCGATAATTTGTCTCTGAGGGGGTGGAAAATGCCGTCAGTTCATTGTCCCGTTTGCGGGGCGACAATTCCCCGCGCCGCGGGCGCGCCGGGATTAGCCTGTTCCTTCTGCGGTTTTCAGCGCCGCCCGGCCATCGAGGCCGACGCAACCGCCTCCCCGTTCTGGCTTCAACGGTCCCTGGCCGACCTGCCGCAATTGCTCAGGATACGGCCGGTATCGGAAATTTTTGTCGCGGGCGTCCCGCCTCAGAATCCGGCCCGAAACCTGAAAAGACTCGGCCGGGATTATCCAGTAAAGCTGATCCCCCTTGTGGACAGCGACAAAAATATTGACGCCATATGGGCCGACATGTGTTTGCCCTTTGTCGCGGATCTGTCCGCCTTTCTCAACCGGAAATTCCATCAACTGACCCCCGGCGGGCTGCTTTATCTGTCGCTGCCGGTGAAACGCCCGCTGCGCGCCGCCGCCGCCCTGCCCGGCCAGATCAATTTTTTCAGGCCGAAAAACATCATGTTCCTGCTGGAACAAAGGGGCTTCAAGATGGCCTGGCGCAAGAACCGCTTTTCCTCCACCTTGCGCATTATCGCCCGCCGGGATTAATCCTGTCCGCTTTTCAGGCGGATTTCATCCCCGACATAACCCATTCTTTTCATCACAATCAGCAAAAGAATGCCCGGCAGGGCGGCGGCGGTCGTCAGCAGGAAAAATTCCGCATAGCCGACGGCTTCCTGCATATAGCCTGATGAAGAACCAATCAACAGCCGGCCGAGGGAGGCGAATGAGGTCAGGAGCGCATATTGCGTCGCCGTAAAGGCCAGATTGCACAGGCCCGACAGGTAGGCAATGGCGATCGTGCCGCCCATGCCGGTGGCGAAATTCTCAAAACCGATGGTGAAGACCAGCAGTTCCACATTGCGGCCCGTCTCTGCCAGAAGCGCGAAACTCAGATTGGTCACCATCATCAGAACCGCGGCGACCATCAGTCCCCGGTAGGTGCCCAGCCGGTTGAGCAAAACGCCGCCGAAAAAGGCGCCGATCATCACCGCGACAAAACCGACCGTTTTGTTGGCGAGGATAATTTCATCCTTGGTAAAGCCGAGATCGCCGATCAGGGGCGCCGTCATTACCGCCGCCATGCTGTCGCCCACCTTGAGCAGCAGGATAAACAGCAGGATCACCCACCAGCCCGGTCGCCGGATAAATTCCTTGAACGGCACAATCACCGCCATATAAAGGTTTTCCTCCAGCCGGCGCAGGGTTTCGGACGTTTGGCCATCGCGGCGCACCCACCGACGAAAAGCCTGATTCTCCTCGGCGATGATTTTCTGTCCGCGCAGCATCGGCTCGCCCAGAAGCAGCACCGGGACCAGGCCGAACAGCAACAGAAAGGGCATCGTCAGATAGGCGATCTCCCAGCCGTAAAAATCCGCAAGCTTCAGGGTCAGCACACCGGCGATCAGATTGCCGATCCGGTAACCGAACTGGGTCATCGCGGCCCCGGCCGGCATTTCATCATCTGTCAGGATTTCAATGCGGTAAGCGTCCACCACCAGGTCCTGGCTGGCGCTCATGAAACAGACGAGCAGCGCCATCAGCCCGAAAAGCCAGGGCGCCTTGACCGGGGACGTGGCCGCCAGAGCGATAATGGCCAGCGCCAGCCCCGCCTGTATCAGGATCAGCCAGGCGCGCCGCCGGCCGAAAATCCGCTGCAACACCGGCAGGCGGATGTTGTCCAGGGCCGGCGCCCAGAGAAATTTCAGTGAATAGGGTAATAACGACAGCGTCAACAGGCCGATGGTCGATTTGGCGATCCCCTCATCCACCAGCCAGAACCCCAGGGAAGACAACAACAGCGTCAGGGGAAAACCGCTGGAAATCCCCATGAAGAACACCCCGATAACCCGTGGATGCCGATATTCCTCAAGGGCGGTCCGCCAGCGTCCTGATCCCACCATATTCTGTTTTTATCCCTTGTTGATCTTTTGGGTTTTATGATTTTAGCGGCCGGTTCCGATGGCCCCGTGACTAATTGAGTTTTTTGCTCTTCCAGTATTTGGTGCCCTGCAGCGTCGCCTGCAGCGCCAGACCATTCTTGGTCATTTGATAGACGGTGACGCCGCCGACCACCGTATCGGCCGCATTGACCTCGCCGCCCTCATCATCGACGGTGGCCGCCGCATCCGCCTGACCGGAAAAATCCCAGCCATGCTCGACAAAATTATCAAAGGCGGAGCGTTTGTGAAAAATCATCACCGCCCGGTAATCCTTGATGCCAAGGCCGATGCCGATCCCGCCGGTCGCCATGCGCATGAAGGTGTCCTTGCCGGATTTATTGTCATGGGCGACCCCCTTGCCGCTGCCGGCCGACAGAAAAATCAGGTTGACGCCGCCGTTGTTGAATACGGCGTAGCCTTCGGCCTTTTTGATCATATTCCGCGCTTCAGGATTATTTTCATACAGCTGGGTCAGCACTTCCGTGCGCATTTCAAGGATTTCAGCCTGCTTTTTTTCCTTGGACTTCGCCATCGCCGTCGCCGGAACCAGACACAGCGCGATAATCAGAATGAATTTTTGCACCATTGGTGACCTCCCGATTGAGATATGTTGTCTGGATCATACCAGCAAATCAAAAAAAGGCGATCCCAAAAAGGAACCGCCTGATTCTCTATTCTGTTATTGATCGCCTCTTAAGCGCGCAAAGAAGTAAGCCAAAGAGGGGTCGGGTTGATCTTGCCGGAAACCCAACCCGCGATTCCCGTCAGCCGATATGTTTTTCATAGGAAGCATATAAAATGATTTCTTCCTTTCGCATTCTGGAATTCAGGTTGCCAACCAATGCGCCAAAATCCTTGGCGAAAGCCATATTCTCCTCTATGCCCTTCTCATATTGATTAAAGAAAGCCAGAACGGATCCCGACATTTCTTCCATCTCTGACTGAAAGGATTTTGAGATGGTTTTTGTCTCCGCCAACTCTTCCAGCCTGGGGTACAGCTGTTTATCTTCCTTCCGCAGATGATTTAAAAACATCTCCTTGCTCTGGATTAATTTTTTTTGCCCCTCTTCCGTTGAAAAACCGAGCTTTTTGACTTCATCCAGCAAGGCAAACAATGCGACATGTTCTTTTTTCAGGTCATCAATTAACGCCATGTTACTTTTCCTTATACTATTTACTCAACTTATTAATTATCATTCTTATTATCATATTTCTAAAAGCAAATTATTAAGAATATGTTAACGCACCGAAAACCAGCATAAGGTCAGCCCCTTGCCCGCCCGAAGCCGGAGACCGATAACAATCATGAATGATTAACCGCAAATTCAATGGCAACTCGTAAATTACCGACCGGCCCTCGCCCGACGCAGGTCGGCAAGCAGAATTTCAATATCGCCGGAGGTCAGGCTTTTGAGAAAGGCGACCAGCGCCCGCCGTTCTGCTTCGCTCAAACCCAGCGGCTTTATCAGCGGACTTTGGCCCGGGTGGGCCGCGCCGCCCCGGTCGTAAAAGTCAACAACCTCCTCCAGGGTGGAAAGCCGGCCATCATGCATATAGGGCGCGGTCAGCGTGAGGTTGCGTAAGGACGGCGTGCGAAACCGCCATAAATCCGCCGGATCGCCCGTCACCTCGTAACGGCCCAGGTCCGCCGCCGCCGGCGCGCCCACCGCCCGGATCATTGCGCGCGACAGCGGGTATCTCACCCCCGGGGCGACCTCGACCTCAATGGTTTCGGCCGGATATTGCCGCTGCTGCTCGCGCCGCCAGCCATAGCCGGTGTCGTGAAACTGCTGATCAGTGAACAGGGCGGATTTTTCACCGATCCGGTGACAGGCGACACAACGCGCCTTGCCTTTGAATAACTGAAGGCCGCGTTTCTCTTCGGCGCTCAGTGCCGCGTCCTCGCCGGCGAAATAATAGCGGTCAAAGCGGCTGTTGCCCGCGAGCAATGTCCGCTGAAACAGGGCGAGCGCCGCGCCGATGCGGTCAGCGCCCGGCCCCTTCCCCGCAAAAGCTTTTTCGAACAGGCCCTGATAGTCCTCCAGCCTTTCCAGCAGGGCGATCACATGGCCGAGCGACGGCGCCGCCATTTCATTCGGGTTGGTCAGCGGCTGGATATATTGCGTCTCCAGCGCTCTTTCCCGCCCGTCATGGAACAGGGGTCCAAGGTAGGCGACATTAAGCAGCGTCGGCGCGTTGCGGCGCAGCGAGCGGCCCTCGACCCCGATCGGCGTCATCAGTTCATGATTGGTAAAGCCCTGTTCCGGCACATGGCACATGGCGCAGGACATGGTGCCGTTGCGGGACAGGCGGCGGTCAAAAAACAATTTGGCCCCGAGGCTGACCTGATCGAGATTTATCGGCGTCTCCGCCGATAATTTCAACGGCGGCAACCCCAGGGGCGGGTGCATTAATCTTGCCAGCGCCGCCTGCCGCCAATCGGCTTTCTGATAGGCGCCCGTTGCAAAGCCAGCCGCCACAAGCAACAGCATCGCGCCGCCAAGACAGCATCCCCTGATGATCCGGCTATTGATCAAGGGACTTTTCATTCTTTGCCACCGCCCCCCAGGCCCCGTTGTTGCTGTTGTTGTTGCTGTTGCTCCTGCAGCAGCAGAGCGACATCCTGTATGATCAGGCGCGGGGCAATCATGCCCAGGCCGTAAATATTGCGGATCCGGCCCTGCTGATCGACCAGATAAAGCCTGAGCAGATGATTGATAACATCGCTATTGCCGCTGCGGTTAATGACCTGGCCAAAGCCCGCCAGAAGCGGTTGCAGCTCTTCGGCGGAGCGGGTGGTCATGAAATGCCAGTCGAGTTTTTGATCCGCCTGTGGATCGCTCAATACCGGATAGGCAAAACTGGCGAGCGCCGCCGGCGTGTCCCGCACGGGGTCAAAACTGATTGTCAGCAGTTGAAGGTATTTCTTCAACGCCGGCACCTTGTGGCTGCTGTGATAGATCTCAAACAGGGTGTCGAGCGCCAGCGGGCAGCCCTCGCCATCCGCACACATCAGATAGACAAAACTGACCAGGGAAATTTTTCCGTCAAATATCTGACCAAGATTATGCGGGGTGGCCTGATGATTGATCACCTGACCCTCAGGCGCCCGGCCCAGCGTCGGCAATTGATAGCTGCCCACCGGCGGCAGATCAAAATCATAGCCGTCGGCCCGGGGAAAATTTTCCGCCAGGGTCAGGGGCGATATTTCGCTGGCCCCGTGCAAAATTGTCTCATGCGCCCGTTCCAGCAGCAGGATGACCAGCACTATTGCGCCCGCCAGCAGCGCGAGAAACCCGCGGCCGGGCCAGGTCCGGAAAAAAAATTTATATCGCCTCATCACAGCACCCGATCCGGAAATCAACTTGCCGCCGCCCCCGCCCGAAAACTTAATACAGGCGGCCGCTGCCAAAGCGCATGATATGGGCCCGGCCCAGTCCGGCGGCGATAAAGTCAACCTCAAAGGCTTTCTGCAACGCCTTGCCATCCCACATATAGGCCTTGAGATATTGCTCGTTGTCCGCGCCTTTTTTGTCCCAGTTGGCGAGCAGCGAACTGGTGAAATAGACCCGTTTGCCGTCCCAGCTCTGGGACACCATATTGACCTGGGCGCCTATTTTCTGCTCAAAAACCTGATGGGGGTGATGGGGATCGCTGATGTTGAACAGCCGGGTTTTGCCATCCATGAAGCTGTTGATCCACATGGTTTTATCGTCGGCGCTGATGCTGATGTCCACCGGCAGCGGCACCTGTGACGGGTCGCCAATATCCGCCACTTCCTTATGTCGCCATTCACCCCCCTCGTCTTCATAGATCAGCCACAGTTTCGAGGTCAGCGCCGTCGAGGTAAAGGCGTAATTATGGCCCTCCTGCACAGCGAAACGAATTTCGAGCGGCGCCCCCGGCACGTCGAAGACCTTTTTCGGCTGCCGGCTGTGCAGGTCCCATTGGACCACCGTCTGGCCAAACCGCTTCATCGCTTCCGGATCAGCCAGCATCTGGCCGAAATCCATCATATAGTTGGACCAGCCGGTAAAGGACGAGGTCAGCATGATGTTTTTCCGCACCAGCGCCCGCACGTCATAGCCATAACCGTCGGCGATCTTGCCGATGATTTCAGCGCCCCGCGGGTCTTTGCTGGTCGGCATCCAGTGGGTGGCGATATATTTGCCGTCATTGGCGTATTCGACCAGCGCCGTGCGGCCGCCATGATCCCGGTCATTGGACAGGGCCGAAATCATCATCCGGCCCGGCAGGGCGTAAAAGGTATGGGGGCCGACCGCGCCGCCGCTGTCCCCGACAAAACTGTCGATCACTTTATGTAGGACAGGCTTCGCCGCATCCGTATGGACATCAAAGATATAAATCCGGTTGGTGTCGAGCCCGCCGGCCCAGAAATAGCGCCGGTCATCGGAAAAGCCGCCGTGATGGGCCTCGCTACGGCCGCCGACGGAAATGCTGTTCAGCACTTTACCGTAGGTTTTGGAACCGGGGCGGGCGTCGACCGTCACCAGTTTGTCGGATTCATCGCCGACCCCCGCCATGCCCAGCGTCCAGACATAGACGAATTCCTCCTGGCCGGTGATTTTCGCCATATAGGGCGACTGGCAGGTTTCATCGGCCAGCGCGCTGCCGCCGGCCCATAAAAATGCGATAAAAACAGCTAATTTGATACAATACTTCAGGAACTTGTGATCCATGATCTGCACTCCTTCATATTTTGCATATTTTGAGAAAACCGGTGATCAGGCAAAGAGCCCCCATCCCGCATGCGCAAAACCGATATGCCCCCTTTGATCTTTTAGAAGGCCATAATATATCATTTTATACCTTAAATTACAATTGATGCTTGCGTCCAGGGGGCGTTCGGATGCGGCGGGACAGAAAAAACCACCCGAGCCCGGACAGAGGCCGGCATGTCTATGGCCTTTTTGAAAGCAGGCCCGCCTTTTTAAGGTCATTCATCACAATGTTTTTCAACTCACCTACATCGGATGGAGAAAACTCCATGTGATATTTTTTCTTGATGCCATATTCCGTTAATGTGTAGTGAAGGGTAGATTCGATCGCGTGATGTGACAGGGAATTTTTAACGCACTGCAACGGGCACCCATCCAGAGAAATTATTTTTCGGCCTGACTTTGCTTTTTTAAGGATCGATTCCACACCACCGCCTATGCCCGCGATACATGACATTTCCGCAATGCAATCCCTGTCCAGTTCAATGGCTATCTGGTTGGCCAATTGAGCTATATTGGAACATCCTGAACATGAATAAACCAAAGGCAGGTCTTTGTATTGTTTATGTGTCATGACGTATATCCTACGAAGCGGCCCTATTCGCCGGGCCGTTCGGCGGCTTTGGTAAAGGGGGTGCTGTTTTCTGTTATTCTGTTTTCTGGCATCGCAGCTCATGACCCGCCATGCGGATTGAATAAACGTCATCGGCCACCCGCCCGTCAAGGAAAGAATGCAGATATTGTAAAATCCCCCGGGCGAGCCCGTCCCGACTTCACCTTGCGGCTTAAAAAACCGGTTTTCGGGTGAATTTTTAGGGCATCATGATAAAGCCCGCTTCATTTTTACCTCCGGTCAGCCTCAAACAGGATGAGTTTTTGTCCGGGCGTTGCGGCTCCGGATATAGATCGAAGCGGCGATGATCAGGATGATCGCCTGGGTGATGAGCCCTTCCCAGGTCGGAAAGATCCCCAGCCATTCCAGGGACGGCAACGGGGTAAAGCTTTGGGAAATTTTCCCCGCTTCCTGCAGGGCGGCGATGCCTTTGCCGGCGAAAATAAACGACAGGATCAACAGAAGGGCGCTGGTCCCGCCAAAAAACTGGCGCAGCGGCAGCCGGACGCTGTATTTGGTGACAAGCCAGGCAACGCACAGCAGCAGAAATATGGCGCTCACGAGCCCGATCATAATGGCGTTTGCGCTTTGGGCAGAGGTCTGCGCCCACAGCGCCTGATAAAAAAGGATCGTTTCAAAGACTTCGCGATAGACGGAGATGAAAGACAGTCCGGCAAGGCCCCACAGGGTCCGTTTGGTGAGGGAGGCCTCGACACTGTCCTGGATGAATTTCTGCCAGCCCGCGGCGCTTGTTCTGCTGTGCAGCCAGTAGCCGACAAAGAGCAGCATTATGGCGGCGGTCAGGGCGGCGAGCCCCTCGGTGACTTCGCGGGTGGCGCCGCCGATTTGCAGGATCCGTTCAGATACGAACCAGGTTGCGGCCCCGAGCAACAGGGCGGAGATCCACCCGACATGCAAATAGGGCATGGCGTCCCGGCGATCGGTTTTGATCAGAAATGCCGAGAGCGCCACCACCACCAGCAGGGCCTCCAGCCCTTCCCGGAGCAAAATGACGAAACTGGCGAGAAACGCCGCCGTCGGGGTCAGGCCGTCTTTTTCCGCCACCCGGTCCTGGGCCTTTTGCAACAGGGATTGCAGGGCGTCATAATGGGCGCGCACGGTCTGCAGGGATGTTTCTTTCTGCAGACTGTTACGATAGGTGAACATGGCCTTTTCGGCCGTTTTCATTAAAGGAGCGTCCACCGCCGACAGGCTGGCTTCGGCGAGCTCGAACCCTTCCAGATAGGCGGTCAGGGCCTGGCTATAGGCTTGTTTCCTGTCCCCCTGCTGATAGGTCTGCCAGCTCACGTCAATCATGGTGCGGGCAAACATCAACGGTGATTCATCCTGGCTGTACAGAACGTCCGGAAACCGTCTCAGATAGGCCATCAGGTCACCACCATCCCGCCAGGCCAGCGTCGCTTCTTTGGCCGACAAGGTGGTGAAGGATTGCAGCGTAACCGGCAGGTTAACCGATCGTGTGTCCTGTTTCAGATTGCGCCAGACGGCCTCGCCTCTTTCAACCGCCGGCGCCTCTATGGCAAGCTGCCCGATATAGGCGGCCAGATCCCAGCGCTCGGCGTTGGTCAGGGTTGAGAAATCCGCCATCGCCGTTCCCTCGACCCCATATGTTATGGTATTGAACAGGCCGTAAAGGGACCGTTGCGCCGCGCGGGCGCTGTCGCGGAAATTTGTCGGTTGCGGCTCAAGCCCCTGCGCCAGCGGGCCATCGCCTTCCCCCGTCGCGCCGTGGCAGGCGGCGCAGGCTTCCTGATACAGGGTCTGACCACGCCGCAGGTCCGGAGCCCGGGCCGGCGCGGTGCTGAGCGCATAGGATTTCAGGAGGTCAGAGCGCATTTGACCGGTAAGCGATGTAACCTCCGGCGCGGCGGCTTTTCCGGCAATCAGTGCTTTCAGGGCGGCCGCCTGATCTTGCAATGAGGTTGCGGCGGCGCTCGCCGGCAGTTTGCGGACAAAGGCCTCGATGGCGACGGCGAATTCGGTCATTTCAGCATATTCAGCGGCGCTGATGATCTGGCCATCGGCGACGGCGGCCTGATAATCTATCCCCACATAATCAATCAACTGGACCAGGCGTTCGAGGTCCTTTTCCTGCCCGGCCGCCGCAGAGAGCGGCAAAAATACTGTGATCAAAAACAAAAAAATAAAACGCGCCATTGGTCGGGAACCTGCTTCCAGCTTGAAATAAATTAATAATTATTATCATTATCATACTCGGAAAAGACTGTCCACTTAATGTTTGCGGATCGTTTGCGGCGGAATGGCCAAAACCTCATCATTCCGCCCCGTCCGGGGCCGCTGCGCAAAGTCGCGCCGTTTCACATTGCCTTGCCGGGGGAGACGGCGGACGCGGCGGCGCCTTCATTGACTTCTATCGTGATATGGGACAGTTGCGGAAAATCTCCCAGCAGGGCCTTGTAATATCCGGTCGGCCGGGGATGCGGCGTGACCAGCGAAATAACCGCCGCATGATGGCCCGCGGCAATCTTCCAGATATGCAGGTCTGCGACGGCCACATCGGGCTCTTTCTCCAGCGTCCTTTGAATGGCCCGGCGGTCTTTTTCCGCGATGCTGGCGTCGAGCAGGATCGGCCCGGTCTGCTTCGCCAGACCATAGGCCCAGCGGGTGATGATCATGGCCCCGACAATGCCCATGACGGGGTCAAGCCAGCTCCATCCCAGATATTTACCCGAAACCAGCGCGACGATAGCGAGCACAGAGGTCAGGGCGTCAGCCAGAACATGGAGATAGGCCGCCCGCAGATTATGATCATGATGATGGCCGTGGCCGCCGTCATGATCGTGATCATCATGATCATGGCTATGGCCGTGTTGCAACAAAAGGGCGGATATGAGGTTGATCAGCAACCCAAGCGCGGCGACGGCAATCGCCTGGTCAAACCGGATCATCTGCGGGTCAAGTATTCTGTGGAAAGATTCAACCAGCATAACCAGGGCGACAACCGCCAGGGCGACGGCGCTGGCGAACCCGCCGAGGACATTCACCTTGCCGGTGCCGAATGTATAGGCGGCGTTTTGCGCATGTTTGCGGGCATAGCGATAAGCGAAGATCGTGATCATGAAGGCGGCGACATGAGTGCCCATATGCCAGCCGTCGGCCAGCAGCGCCATCGAGCCATACAGGCTGCCGGCGGCGATCTCGACGATCATGGTGACGGCGGTCAGAATCAGGACATAGAGCGTCCGTCGTTCGCCGTGATTGTTCTTAAGGGAAAAATCATGATGATGACGCCAGTTTTCGGCGGCGGGTTGTGTCTGCATGGGGTCGCCTGTTTTATTGTTGCCGGGCCGGATAAAAGCCCGCTATTTCCAATATGTTTTCAAGAGGGTGACAAGCTCCAGCGCCGCCTTGTCCTGATCACTTTGGGGCGCGTCGGGCTTTTGCATGACATGTTCCTTGACATGTCCTTCGATCAATTCCCCCATCAGACCGTTCATCGCCCCCCTGCAGGCCGAAAGGGTTTGCAGGACGGCAAAGCAGTCTTTTCCTTCCTGCAGGCTGCGCTCCACCGCTTCGAGCTGGCCTTTTATCCGGCGAATGCGGGAAATGATTTTCTTGTCTTCAAATACGTGGGACATGCGGAAATCCAATTTTGTAATATAATATACTGGGGTATAGTATAAACCTAACGAAAGTCAACATATATTTCAAGACATCATATCCGGCAACGGTTGCTTATTCGCTTTTCACAGGTCGCGTGCAGGGTTTGTGAAGCATCAGCAGCATAACCTCTGACGATCCATTGGTTGTCAGAATTTCAGGAAACAATGCCGAACCTGTTTCAGGGGGACGCGCTTTGAATGGGGCGTTCATCCCCCAAGTCCCTAGAGCCATGCCGGGCTGTTTACCACCCAACCGGCGGCTGAAAAAGGGTATTTTCATCGTTATTCCGGGGTCCTTCCGGGCGCGCGGCACCGGCGGCGCGGGAATGAGGAGTTACGACCTGGCAAAACATGCTAACTATTTATTCTCAAATCGCTTTTATTGAAGCCGTCATAATAAGTCTTCTTGAAATCCGCCAGGGCGCCGGCGACTTTCTCCTCTTCCTGGCCGATATGGCGCAGCGCGGCGCGGGCCAGTTCGGCGCTCGCTTCCAGGTTTTCCGACACCGTATATTGCGCCCCGAGGTTGGCCAGTTCCCGGCAATTGACAATATCATGGCCGCGGGCGAACACCGGCACCGAGGGGAAAACCCCATGCAGGGTGGCGACCACCTGTTCCGCCGCCGCCACATCATCCAGCGTGACAATCACCAGCGCGGCCTGTTCGATGCCGGCCGCCCGAAACACTTCCGGCCGGCGGGCGTCGCCGTAATAGACCTTGCGGCCTTCTTTACGCTTGAACTGCACGCGGCCGGGATCCTTGTCGATCGCCACATAGGGCACGTCGCTCATCTCCAGGATCTGGCCGATCCGGTGGCCGACCCGGCCGAATCCGGCAACGATGACGTAGCCGCTGTCCCGGCTTTCGGCCCTCTCCGGCTCCGGCGGCGTCTCCGGTTCCTCGCGCGCCAGGATTTTCTGGGCCAGCTTGTCCAGCAAGGGCGTGGTCAGCATACTGAGCAGCACTATCACCAGCAGCTTCTGGAACAGATCCGGCGCCAGAACCCCCAGATTATGGGCCAGGGCGAACAACACCAGGCCGAATTCCCCGCTTTGCGCCAGCAGCAGTCCGACCGCCGCCGCCGCCCGGCCCTTCACCCTGAAGGCCCGTGTCAGAGGCCACAGGATCAGGAATTTCAACGGCAGCAGCAGCAGGACAAGCCCCAGAAGCATAAACGGACTTTCAAGAAAAACCTGCAAATTAAGCGACATGCCCATCGACATGAAGAAAAGCCCTAAAAGAAGTCCCCTAAAGGGTTGAATTTCAGCAAGGATCTGATGCCTGAAGGAAGAATCCGCCACCAGAAGCCCCGCCAGGAAGGCCCCCGTCGCCATGGACAGGCCGACGCTTTCCATGGCCAGGGCCGCCACCAGAACCAGAAGCAGGGTCATGGCGGTAAACACCTCTGGCGCGCCGAACCTGGTCAGGAGATTCAACAGCGGATTGAGAATGAAGCGACCAAAGACAATAATCAGCCCCAGAATGGTGACCGCCTGCCCCATGGCGTAGAACACATCCTCCGCCATGGTCATGTCCGGTTTTTCCAGCAGCGCCACCAGGGCCAGCAGCGGCACGACCGCAAGGTCCTGCATCAAAAGGATGGAGACAGCGGACCGCCCGTGCTCGGTGGAGATCTGCCGTCTATCAGACAACACCTGCAAGACAAAGGCCGTCGAGGACAGGGACAGTGCAAAGCCGATCATGAGGGCGATATCCCAGACAATACCGAAAACATAATGCACCAGAACCGTGAGCAGCGCCCCGGTGACCAGGATCTGCAGACTGCCGAGGCCGAACACATGGCGGCGCATTTGCCACAGGCGCGCGGGCTTGAGTTCAATGCCGATAACGAACAGCAGCACCACCACCCCCAGTTCCGCCAGATGGGCGATGTCCGCCACATTCTCCACATAACCCAGAACGGACGGGCCAATCACCACCCCGGCGACGACAAAGCCGGTAATGGCGCCGAGGCCCAGGGACTGAAACAGCGGCACCGCAATCACGGCAGCCGCCAGAAGAATGATGATGTCGGACAGATATTGTAAATTCATGAACGAGCTCTGACGTTACGGCAAGATAATTAATACTGGAATATTAGGCAGAGTTCCCGCATTTCCAAAGAATTTCAATGCTTTTTTTAAAGTCCGCTCATTTCCTCATCTGGTTCACGGCTCGTTTCCGGTCCGGAGCGCGCCTGACGCCCCACGATCCACCTACGGATCAGCAGATAGAAAACAGGGGTCAGAAACAGCCCGGCGAATGTCACCCCGATCATGCCCGAGAAGACGGCGGTGCCCAGGGTCTGGCGCATCTCCGCCCCGGCCCCCGAAGAAAACACCAGGGGCAGCACGCCGAGGATGAAGGCGATGGAGGTCATGAGAATAGGCCGCAGGCGCAACATGGCCGCCTTGATCACGGCATCAAAGGAATTCAGACCTTCATCTTCCTGCGCCTTGGCGAATTCGACCACCAGAATGGCGTTTTTACTCGCCAGCCCGATCAACACAATAAAGCCGATCTGGGTCAGGATATTATTATCCATCCCCCTGAGCGCAATGCCGCCAAGGGCGAACAGAATACACAGCGGCACAATCAGGATGATGACCAGCGGCAATGACCAGCTTTCGTATTGCGCGGTCAACAGCAGAAAGACAAACAGCACGCTTAACGGAAAAACCAGCAAGCCCACATTACCGGTTTTCTTTTCCTGATAGGCGATGCCGGTCCATTCATAACCGAAACCTCCCTGCAGGTTTTCACCGGCCAATTCCTCCATCACCTTGATGGCGGTTCCGGTGCTGATGCCCGGCATGGCGTTGCCCTGGATTTCAACGGCAGGATACAGGTTATGGCGCACGACCCTGTCCGGGCCGCTGGTTTTCCGAACCGTTAGCAGAGACCCCAGCGGCACCATATCGCCATTACGGGACCGGGTGCGCAATTTGGTGATATCCTCCGGCTCGACACGGAACGAAGCGTCAGCCTGCACGGTCACCTTATAGGTCTTGCCATAGAGGTTGAAATCATTGACATAGGCCGAGCCCAGATTGGCCTGAAGCGTCTGGAAGACATTATCCATCGGCACATCAAGCATTTCCACCTTCGTCCGGTCGATGTCCAGCCAGTATTGCGGGACCGAGGTGGTGAAGGTGGTGAAGGCGGACTGTATCCGCGGATCCTGATTGGCTATCCCGATCAGCTTCCAGCTTTCCGATTCCAGCGTTTGCAGCCCCTGGCCCGAGCGATCCTGGACCATCATCGTGAAGCCGCCGCCATTGCCCAGTCCGCGCACCGGCGGCGGCAGAATGACAAAGAATCCGGCCTCCATGATACCGCTCAGTTTCTGTCTAATCTGCGCCGCGACATCGGTGGAGTTCACGCCGGGGGCCCGGTCCTTGAACTGATCCAGCAGGATAAACATGGCCCCGGCATTGGACGCCGAAGCAAAGGTCGCGCCGCTGAAGCCGCCAATGCCAACCACATTGCCAACGCCGGGCACCTCACTGATGCGCTCCGTCGCCTCCAGAATAACATCGGTCGTCCGTTGCAAAGCCGCCCCCTTGGGCAGTTCGACTGAAACGATCAGATACCCCATATCCTGCGGCGGAATAAACCCCGTGGGAATACGGTTCAGGGCGAAGACCATCAGCAAAATAAGCCCGCCGAACACACCCATGGCGATAAGGGGCCGCCTGACGACCCGTAAAATACCCGTCTTATACCCCGCGACGGTCCGGTCAAAACCGAAATTGAATATTTTGAACACAGGCCCGAGAACCAATTCCCACACTTTGCCAAAAGCCGTTCGCTGAGCCCCCTTGCGCCGCAACAGGATCGCGCCCAGCGCCGGACTGAGGGTCAGGGAATTAAAGGCCGATATGACCGTCGCCGCGGCGATGGTCAGGGCGAACTGGCGAAAAAACTCGCCCGTGATGCCACCGAGAAAAGCGACAGGGATAAAGACCGCCGCCAGCACAAGGGCGATTGAAACCAGCGCGGTGCCGACTTCGTCCATGGTGATGTGGGCCGCCTCTCGCGCGCTTTTGCCCAGATCCAGATTCCGTTCAATATTCTCCACAACGACAATGGCGTCATCGACCACGATGCCGATGGCCAGCACCAGACCGAATAACGACAGGGTATTCAGCGAAAAACCGAAAAGCGACATCACCGCAAAGGTGCCGATCAAGGAAACCGGAATGGCGATAATCGGGATCAGCGCCGCCCGCCAGGATTGCAAAAACAATATGATCACCAAAATAACCAGCAGCGTCGCTTCCAGAATAGTCCGGTATACGGCGCTCATCGATTCATCGACAAACTGTGTCGGATCATAGGCGATTTTATAGGTCAGACCCTCCGGAAAATCCCGCGCTATTGCCGCCATGGTCCGGTGTATCTCGGCCGATGTTTCCAGAGCATTCCCGCCCGGCAATTGGAAAACCCCCAGCCCGGCGGCCATTTTACCGTTCAGATAGCTGTTGGTGCCATAATCCCTGGCCCCGAGCTCCACACGGGCGACATCCTCCAGGCGGGTCAGGCGCCCCTCCTTACCGGATTTCACAATAATGCGACGGAATTCCGCCGGACTGCTGAACCGCCCCTGGGTGTTGACCGAATATTGATAGGCCGTTTTCTGCGGCATCGGCGGCTGGCCCAATGTGCCGGCGGCGACTTCCACATTCTGCGCCCGAAGCGCTCCGACCACATCCGTTGCCGTCAGGCTGAAAGCAGCGAGCCGGTCCGGGTCCAGCCAGATGCGCATGCTATATTCCCGGGCGCCAAATACCCGGATATCCCCCACGCCGTTAATGCGCTTGAGGACATCCACCACCTGCAACTGGGCGTAATTGCTGATGTAAAGATTATCAAGGGAGTCATCCGGCGAAAGCAAATGTATCACCATCATCAGGTCCGGCGACCTTTTCTGCACCGAAACGCCGAGATTGCGAACTTCCCCCGGCAGGCTCGGTTCCGCTTGCGCCACCCTGTTCTGCACCAGAACCTGCGCCGTATCCAGATCCGTCCCCAGTTCAAATGTCACGCTGATCGACATGCTTCCCGCTGTGGAGGAGGATGTCATATACAGCATATTCTCCACCCCGTTGATCGCCTGTTCAATGGGCGTCGCCACCGTATTGGAAATGGTTTCCGCCGTCGCCCCCGGATAACTCGCCGAAATATTAACCGTCGGCGGGACTATTTCAGGGTATTGCGATACCGGCAGGACGCCAAAAGCCAACAAACCCACAATGATCAGCAAAATGGAGAGAACCCCGGCAAACCGGGGTCGTTCTATGAAGAAATGGCCAAATTTCATTTGGTGTCAACTCCTTCAGCCTGACCGCCCCGGGATTCATTTTCTGTTTCCTGCGCCGTCAGGTTGACCATTCTGGGCTTGACTTTCATTCCCGGACGTATCCGGCTGAACCCGTTGATGATCACGCGATCCTTTGCCGACAATCCTTTGCGGATCACGCGCAGACCATAGGCTTTTACCCCTGAAATTACATTCCTGCGCTGCACCGTATCCTGCTCATCCAGGACGAAAACATATTGATGGGACTGATCCGCAATCACCGCCTGATCCGGCACCAACAGGGCCTGATAGGGGCCTTCGCCCTTCAGCTTGATCCTGGCGAACATGCCCGGCACCAGAAGATGGTCGGGATTGTCAAAAATGGCCCGTCCGGTAATGGTTCCCGTCGCCGCATCAATCCTGTTGTCGATAAAATCCATCGCGCCCGAATGAAAAAACGCCTCCTCGTCGGACAGTTTCAGTTTCACCTCATTGGCGAACCGGGCGGAATTTGCCCGCCGTCCCTGTTCATCAAGACGCAGGTAGCGTAATCTTTCCCGCTCCGTGCCGGTGAAATAAAAATGGATCGGATCCATGGAGACCAGTGTCGTCAGCAGGGTTGATGTGGCCTCTCCCCCGCTCAGCAGGTTGCCCGGCGTGACCAGTGTCCGCCCTATTCGGCCGGTGATCGGCGCCCGGATATGGGTATATTCCACATCCAGTTGCGCGAGCTGGACGGCCGCCTTGGCGATATCGACTTCCGCCCGGGCCTTTTCAAATTCTTCAACGCGCCGGTCATATAATTCGGTTGAGATTGTTTTTTTCTGCACCAGTTCCTTGCCCCGTTCAAGATCGGCGGAAACCTGGCGCAATTTTGCCTCGGCCTGGGTCAATTCGGCCTTCTGGCGGATCAAGGATGCTTCATAGGGCCGGGGATCAATGATATAGAGCAGGTCGCCCTTCTTCACCATCGTTCCCTCCTTGAAATGCACAGATTCCAGATAGCCCCCGACGCGGGGCCGTATTTCCACAAGCTCCACTGCCGCCAGGCGGCCGGTGAACTCATCCCATTCGGTAACTTCCCTCTCAAGGGGGCCGGCGGCTTCCACCATGGGCGCCGGCATGGCGCCGGCTGCGCCGGAGGCCTGCGGCGCCTCTTCACATCCGGCAAGAAACAGCGTCACAACTGATAGAATAAACAGGTTACCTGTGGAAAAAAAACGTGCCATAAAAAGATCTTTCATTCTGTCTTCGATCCCTAAATCGTTGTACAGAAAATAACAACCCCATCGCAAGTTACAAGTCCATTCTAATATTTTATGCGCCCGCATAAAAAAAAGGCCACATAAAGCGGCCTTTTTATCGAAAGTCTTTGCGGAATATCCCGTCACTACTTCCCCTGAAATGTCGCTCGCAGATAGGCGATGACATTCCGGATGTCCCGTTCGGTAAGTTCCTCATTTCCGCCCAAGGCCGGCATTTCCATGTCGGAGTTCGGGCTTTGAAAACCATTCATGATATGGTCCAGCAGAACGGCGTCCGTCTTGGCGAGCGGGCCCTTGGCGGAGGTAAAGTCGGGCACGCCGGGAATTTCCCCTTTGCCATTTTCGCCATGACAGGCGATGCAGGTGCCCTCATATACCTCGGCGCCTTTTTCCGCATCGCCCATGGCGATCGCGGGCGTGGTTGCGGCAAGGGTTGCGGCCAAAGCCGCAACCATTCCGATCTTCTGTCGTGAAAAAATTGTCATTTTACAAACTCCGTGTATCTCATTTCTCCACTTTTTCATTATTGCTCGCCTTCAGGAAAACAATAATATCCCGCACCATGTCGCCGGGCAGATTGGCGCGGACCCGCATATGCGTCGCGGATACTTCCCATTCTTCGTCGGTCAGTTCCTTCGGGCTTCTGATATTGTGGCACCGGCCACAGGTCTGGGCCCATGATTTCGCCCCGCGCACGACCTGCATAGGGTCTTTTTTGGCCTTCTCAGCCGCCTCGACAGCCACCCCTGCAGAAACAGAAGTCAACAGGGCTGCCGCCATGATATATTTAACGATCTTCATCTTTTTATCCTTTCAAGGGTTAGAAGCCATAGGCCATTTGGACCTGATAGCGTGTTTCATCAGGACGACTGGCCAGCATGTAATTGCGCCGTTCGATACCGGTTTTGATCACGATGGTCGGCGCCGCCCAATAATTCAGGCCGACATTCCATCTTTTCTCCGATGCGGCGGCAAGGACGTCATCAACCTTGACCCGGAATTCGCCGTAACGGACGACCGGCTCGAATTTGCCCAATGTCGGGTTATCGGACAGTCCGGACAGGCGATAGGCCACCTGGCCATACCAGGTTTCCCAGGTCACCGGCTCCAAGCCGCCATGACCGGCCTCAACCACCTCTTCGACATGTCCTGCGTCCCCGGCGGCAGGGGTTGACTTGGAATTCAGATATTCACTGCGAATGTCCCACGGGCCTTTTTTATAGGCCAGGTCCACCCCCCACAAACGGTAATCCGCCTGCTTGGCCGGCTCAATATCACCGTCTGCATGCACTTCCTCTTCGGCGTTGAGGTCGGCATTCAGATAGGAAAAACCGAATTCCAGAGAAGATTTATGCACCAGCGCCAGACGCCCGCCGAAGGATTTGTTGCCGTCATTATCCTTGCCGAAGCCTTCCAGCTCCAGTTCATCCTCATCATGGCCAAAGCGCGGGCCATTGCCGACCGCCAATGAATAGGTAAAGATGAAATCACTGACCGGCAGTCCGCCGCGCAGCATGACGCCGACATCACTGGTCGGCTGCACGCCGCCATGACCAAAACCGGCCGGCATATTGACCGCCCTGTTGATCCAACTCGGGTGCAGGCGTTCCTGGAACTGGCCGATCGGGCTCAGGAATTTACCAACAACCAGGGTCGCATTATCATGCAGAAGGAAGTTAAGCTGGGAATATTCCAGTGCAATTTCGGTGTCTCCGTCATCAGAGGTTTCGATTTCCAGTTCTGATTCAAACATGATCCAGTCTTGAAACTGGAAATGAAAGGCCGGGTTAAATTTGCCGGCAAGGAAACTGTCTTTTGCATCACCGGAGACGGCTTCAAAACCGACATCCGCATAACCGGCAATATGCCATTTCGTATCAGACTGGCCTTCCTTGACCGACGCCGCCTTGCGCAGGGCTCTGATTGACTTGATTTCACTGTCAAGTTTATCTTCCTTCACGGTGATGGTCTTTTCTTTCGCCTCAAGATTTTTCTTTAACTCCTGAAGTTCCTGTTTCAAAAGATCCATGCCGGAAATTTTTTTCTCAAGCTCTAAAACCTTTGTCTTGAGATCATCCGCAGTCTCCTGGGATTGGGCTGTGGTCATACTCACCAACACCATGCTGGTGAACAAGGGTGCATAAAGAATTTTCTTCTTCAATCGACTGTTCATTTTCTTCTCCTGTCTATGTAGAGAGACCAACATGAAATCCTCTTCAATCTCTTCATGGTCCCTTGCAACAGGTATATAACGGGGCGATCATATAAACATGACGCAGGTCAAGTTTTTGCCATCAGATAATGGGCTAACTTATTGATATATAACTATATTTTGCAAAACAGACCTAGACCGCAACCTCTATGAAGTTGCAGCCTGACAATTGATATTTCCCTCAAGAACGGGCAGATTTTATCCCGCGGGTCGCCCCGCTTAAGAGCTGTGAATATGGCGGATCAGCCAGCCACCTTTCTTGCTCTCCAAAATTGCCGTTCCCATCCCTTTCTTATTTTTCTTTTCGCCATCCAGCTCATACGTCAGTTCATAGTCATACACCGCATAAGACAGCATATGCCCCTCCCCGACGCGAATGTTGCGGATGGCGTAATCCAACAGCTTGAATCTCTCGCTGCTGAATTCGGGTTTCAGGTGATTGTCCCGATAATCCCGCCACCCCCAGTTGGCGTGTTTTCCTTCAACGACGGAAAAACTGTTTCCGGTCAGAAAAGCGCCGATTTTTTCAATATCCCCCCTGCTGACCGCCTCGCCATACGCCGTCAAAACATTTTTTATTTTCCGGGCTTCCAGTGACGTGTTTGGTTTATATTCATGTTTGGCCTTGGTTTTATCCTTCATGTCATCCGCATGCTGCCCTTCGGAAATCCCCGCGGACGGGAACGCCAAAGATCCCAGAGCTATTACCAGAACCGGTATTGTTCCCTGCTTAATCATTGACATCCGCCTGACTCCCTTTTTTCTGATGTGCCCAGATTAATATTTTCCGGCGGCCATCATGTTGTGCACTTCAAAGGCCCCGCTCTGATAATAAGAAAGCCAGTAATAGCCTGTGCAGATGACCGCCAGCGCGCCCGTTACAATCATGAACCAGGCGGTAACTTTAAGCAGTCGGCTTTTTTCTTTTCCCGACCAGTGGAGGACGATCAGCCCCGCCGCCAGCAGGGCCACATCCAGAATGAAAGCCATATCGCCCCAAAAAACCATTGTTCCCTCCAATCATTTGCCGCTCCGCGACGCCAAAATGACATCGATCACAACCCTGTTACGAAGCAAAAGGCCCTACCCCTCAAAAAAAATGAGAAACCAGCAGGGTATCAAACTGGTTTCTCATTTCAGGGTTGTGCGTACACATTGCGCCTCCACGGGGCTTGTGAAAGCATCGCGCACATACAATATTACGAATAAAAAAAATCTACCCCTCAAAAATAATATTTCTGATTGAATGCAAACTTTTACCGCAGGAAAAATATAATCCTTAAGTCATAATCTTTGGGGGATGCGGGAGATATTTATTCAGCCAGACCAAACCTGCGCTGCCGGAAAGCACGGACCCGATCAATATCGCCAGTTTACTAAATTCCGGGGCGCCGTTATAGGGAAAAGCCAACGCATTCAAAAACAGTCCCATGGTAAAACCGATACCGCCCAGTAACGCGACACCAAATATCTGCCGCCAGTTTATACTGTCGGCAAGACTGGCAAATCCAAATCGCTGCGCCAAAAATGCAAAAGTGAAAATGCCCAGTGGCTTACCAATAACAAGCCCGCCAACAATCCCCAATGTAAGCGGTGATCCAATATGCTGAACTGAAATATTCGTCAGGGCGATCCCCGCATTAAAAAATGTAAACAGCGGCACAATCAGAAAGGCGACCCAGGGGTGCAGACCATCCTCAACAAACCGCAGCGGGTTATAGGCGCAGGGTTTAGTGACCCGCAAGGGAAGAGCCAATCCGACGGCGACCCCCGCCATGGTGGGATGGATGCCGGATTCCTGAAAAGTCGCCCATAAAATAAGGCCAATAACAAAATACAGCGAGATATGGGTGACGGCGAAATAATTCAGGATAAAAAGAGCGATAATAGCCAGAAGGGCGACAGCCAGGACACCTAATGTCACATGGGTTCCATAAAAAAATGCGATAATTAAAATGCCGCCCAGGTCATCAAATATCGCGAGCGCCGCCAGAAATAATTTTAATTCGATCGGCACACGTTTTCCTAACAGGGAGAGCACCCCGAGACTGAGGGCGATATCGGTCGCCGAAGGGATCGCCCAGCCCTCAATGAATTCCGGATGATTTCTATTGATCACCAGATAGATCGCCACAGGGACAATCATTCCGCCAAGGGCCGCGAATGCCGGTAGCATCATTTGTGAAAAACGGGAAAGATGACCCTCCAGAATTTCCCGTTTGAGTTCAAGGGATACCGCAAGAAAGAAAAATGCCATAAGACCTTCGTTGATCCAGACGACCAAGGGCTTTTCCGCGATAAATTCTCCGAAACGAATAGCGACACTTGTGTGATGGACCAGATCGTAAACAGACTTGACCGAAGTGTTGACCGCCAACAGGGCCGCGAGAAGAGCCCCGATCATCATGAAGCTTGCCCATTGGTCGGCGCTCGCCGACGCGCCGGATATGACGAAATGACGCTTACGCATCATTTCACCATACGTGACGTAAATCTAATAATGCGTTTTCCTCGTTGCCCCGTTTTAAAATTCACTCAAACTTCCTTCCCTCTCCTGTTGACCTTATGGCGCGGAGCATACCCCGGGATCAATCTTTTTTATCAAAAAATGAAAATATATTTCATCGATTCATCAGCGTTACCGCGTCGGAACTCATATCTTCAATATTAATCCCAGGGCCGGGTCAGTAACGCAACAGCTTACAGGTTAATATCGTTATGTCTTTTTTTCTTCTGAGGCATTCCAGCGTAAAAACAAGCGTTCCCCGGCAAAAACCAGTGCGATCGCCGCGACCGATACATAAAGGACCAGCATATCGGTTTGCGCCTTGATCATGAGGAAGGCCCCCAATACGACAACGTCCATCACGATTGCCGTCACCAGGACAAAGCTGTTGGCCTTGATTTCCTTGCGCAGATACCGCAACACGCCCCATTGGACGACAATATCCATCACGATATAGAAAATCACCCCGAGGGAAGCGATGCGGCTGAGATCAAAGAATATGGTGAGAAAAATCGCCACGACAATCGTATAGACCAGGGTATGTGTTTGAACATTGCCGGGCAGGCCAAAATGCCGGTGCGGCACCAGGCTCATATCGGTGAGCATGGCCAGCATCCGCGACACCGCAAAGGCGCTGGCGATAACGCCGGATACGGTGGCGACAATCGCCAGCAGAACCGTGAACCACAAACCGAAATCGCCAAAGGCCGGGCGGGCGGCCTCGGCCAAGGCGAAATTTTTCGCTGTGATAATTTCAGGTAGTGACAAATTCGCCGCCACCGCGAGAGCGACCAGAAAATACACAACGACGCACAGAACAATGGAAATGACAATGGCGCGGCCGACATTGCGATGCGGCTCCACGATTTCCGAGCCGCTGTTGGTGATGGTGGTAAAGCCCTTATAGGCGAGAATAGCCAGCGCCACCGCCGCCAGAAATCCGCCCGCGCCGGACGCCTGCGTCGAGGGAGCGGCAAAACTCTCAAAGGAAAATCCCGAAAGCCATAAGCCGGCAATGCCGAAGGCGGCGATCCCGCCGATCTTCAGGGTCGCCATTACCAGGGAAAACATGCCAATCATGCGGTTGCCGGAAATATTGATGACAAAGGCGAAAATCAACAGCCCGACCCCCAACGCCGGCACCAGCCAGCTTTCCCGATCCACCTCGAACAGCTGCAGGCTATATGTCCCGAAGGTTCGCGCCACCAGGCTTTCATTGATCACCATCGAAAAATACATCAGCAGCGCACTGGCCGCCGTGATCGCGCCGCGGCCATAGGCTTTTTGCAGGAACATGGCGATACCGCCCGCGGACGGAAAGGCGTTTGACATTTTGACATAGGCATAGGCGCTAAATCCCGTCGCGACAGCCGCAGCGAGAAAGGCCAGCGGGAACCACCGGCCGCCCAGTTCGGCAATCTGGCCGGTAAGGGCGAATATTCCGGCGCCTATAATCACGGCGGTGCCCATCGACACCGCCCCGACAAGGCTCAGACTGTTTTTCTTGTATTTTGTCGCATGATCATGTTCCATGGGGTGGGCGTCCTCCGCTTTGGTTTATGAAGATAAAAGTTTCGGCAGAAAAGCTGGAACCTGCGCCGCATAAATATCCCAGGCTTCGCCAAATGTTTTTCGCGAATCCTCTTCCTCCTTCCGCGCCAGCCGAAGATACATATAAACCAAAACGGGAAACATAATCAACGTCAGAAGGGTCGGCCACTGCAGCAAGAAGCCGAACATGATCATGACAAAGCCGATATATTGCGGGTGCCTGACCCGGGCATATATGCCGGTGACCGCGAGCTTGCGGGCCTTCTGCGCCTGATAGAGAATATTCCAGGCCGAAGACAGAAGGACAAAACCGCCCAGAATAAAGACATAACTCGCGATGTGAAGCGGGTCAAAATGCGGGTTGCCCTCGAAGCCGAAAAGGGCATGCAGCAGGTGACCATTCTCATGGGCGAGGAAATCTATGCCGGGGTAATTTTCCGACAGCCAGCCCGCGAGGAAATAAATCGTCAGCGGATAGCCATACATCTCGGCGAACAAGGCCACAACAAATGCTGAGAAGGCGCCGAAGGAGCGCCAGTCTCTTTTTGTTTGCGGTTTGGTAAAACTAAAGGCGAAGATGATGAAAACCGCCGAATTTATCAGAACCAGAGTCCACAAGCCATATGAGGCGCCTGCATCATGCTCCATCACCTGCCCCCTTCCCTGTCATGATTATGGCCATGGCCGCCGTGATGCATGAAGATATGAATCACGGGACACAGCAATAATATCAGCCACGGCAGGAACTGCAGCGTATGCGCCGTATGCTCGGTCACAAGATAGAAGGTGATAAACCCCAGAAAGACGATTGCGACCAGTCCGTTGCGGCTAAACCACCAGCTGCCCCGTTTTTCGGGTCTGTGAAAATGATCATGTTCCTGGTCCATTTTATGGCCTCCTGTTGAAAGGCGACAATAAGCGCGCAATCTCAATGTTTATGCTTGTGTTCCGATTTTTTTGCTTCAGGATTAGGCATCTCATGTTTCATCTTTCCATGCATCATTTTCATTTCATTCATGGATTTGGTCATCGCCTGATGCAATTTCATCAATTGTGATTTTTCGGGAGATGCTTCCATGTCGTTCACAATATCGGCCATTTTTAAATGCATCTTCTCCATATTCTTCATCATTGAAGGCATATCGTGATCCATCATATTTTTCATGTCGTGCTTCATGTCGCCCTGCATGGCGTGATTATGCCCGTCCTGTTTTCCAGAGTCGGCGGCGGCAAGCCCACGCATCGGAAAAGCGAGCGCCATAATCAAAGCGACAGTAGTCAAAGATTTATTCATTGTTTTCCACTCCATCCATAGTCAGGGTTAAAAATCCGGTTATCGCCTTGTTACGTTGTAAAACAACCTCCCCCTCATATCTTTTGTCCGATGCGAAAAGATTTTCGACATGCTTCGGAAAGGCCCCTATCCATTAGCCTTAACGTTATGAAATTATGTCAGCCAGCTTTTTGCGCGCCCGATAGATCCGGGTTTCGACGGTTTTTTGCGAAACCCCCAATATCCCGGCGCACTCTTCCTGGGACATGTCTTCCAATACACACATAATCAGGGGGGTCTTGAGCTTCTCCGGCAATTCCGCCACCGCCGCGGCAAGCTCTTCCAGTTCCCTTTTTCCCGCGAGCATATGTTCCGGATCCCCCCTGTCGTCGGCAAGATTTTCCAGAAAACTCACGTCATCGCCCGTCTTGTCGAAGGCGGAAAAGGGCAAAATACGGCGCAACGCTTTCTTGCGTCCCCAGTCCCGACATTTATTCAGGGCAATCTGAAAAGCCCAGGTGGAAAATTTCCGCTTTGGATCATACAGGTGAATTTTCTGATATATGTTGATAAAGCTTTCCTGCAGAAGATCATAGGCCTCGTCACGGTCGGCAACATAACGGCAAATGAAGGAATATAGCCGGGCCTTGTAACGTGACATGAGTTCGTCAAACGCCTCACGGCGGCCTTCCTTCATCCAAAGGGCAAGCGTTTCATCACTTGCCTGATCGTCAAAGTTCATGCATGGCATCCGCTACATAATTGTCGAATTTTTGAACCTGTCCCGCATCAAGCAGTTCTCTCATTTCAAACAAATGTATAATCGTCACTTTTTGAAGCTGCCCCATGGCGGCATGCACCTTTGCGAGGGCGGCCTGGACTTCCGGCGTATAGGCCTTTTCCTTTGTCATGATGTCGCCGAGCTCCATATTGGCCCGGCGGATTTCATTCTCGTAAAAGGCGCGCTGTTTGGCGAATTTTTTCTCAATCGGAATCAATTTATTCAGTTGTTCCGGTGTCAGATTCAACATCTCGTGAAAATGCGGATGGGAATTTTCAGGGGGTTCATTTTTATTGCCGCTGGCCAATGTCCCGAGGAAAATCCCCCCGGCAATCAGAATGACGAAAAAAGCCGAGGCAAGAACAACACGTTTGCTTGTTGTCATTTCCGGGGGACCAATAATGTTGAGGGCAATTGCGCATGTTGCGCGCTGAACACGTCAAGGCCCAATTCATCCGCCCGGGAAGCCCCGTCCAGCCGATCCACCGGAGCCATTTGAAGCCCTAAAAAAACGCTGACAATCAATGTGGAAGCCACCGCCCCTATGCCCATGGACGGGGGCATGCCAAGCCATTCCTCGATCAAATATCTTAATTTAATACGGTCATTTTTTTTTGAAAACATCCGTCTTTTGACATCATTCTCAACATGATCAAGATCGGCCGCAAAAGTGATCTTCGAATATTGCTTCAATTGATGATCGATATTTTTGTTCATGGTTATCCTTTTTGTTCCCAAAACAGTATTCTTCGCGATACCTGGGTAAGCTTCCCTATATGATATATAACTCTTATACGCGTGACAATATTCAATCCCTCATAATATTTGACCTTAATTTTATATCTTGATCAAAAGCATGAGGTCTTTTCGATGGGTCTGGCGGGACAGGAAAATATGGTGGGACAGGAAAAAATGAAAATTACAACATTTACAACATTGAGGAACGCTGTTTAGGCTTAATTTCTTTCCCATCCCGCATAGTGATACGCAATGGCGAATAAATTCCCTCAAAAAAAAGAGAGGCCGGCTCAAAGGGTTAAGCGCCGGCCCCGTCAAAGTTCTGTATAGGGTAGGGAGGAAGGGAAGAAATCCCTATACATAAAATATTACGAATGGTGATTCCTTACCCCTCAAAAATATTGAGATGGTTATGTATTTTCCCGCGGACGGAAAATGCGATGGTACGGCGTCATTTAATCTGAGGGAAAAAGAAATATTTATCGTATTAAAAATCAAGAGCCGAATGTTATCATATTATTATATATAGGGAATAAATAATGGAAATCATCCCCAACTGGCACCCTTTGCTGGTACATTTCACGATCGCTTTATATGCTGTCGCGGCGCTTCTTTTTGTCGCGGGATATATTGTCGCGCCACAGGGATGGAAAGAGAAACTGACGGCGGCGGCCTATGTAAACCTGTGGCTGGGGGCTGTGATTACCGTGCTTACCGTTGCCGCCGGCGTATATGCCTATAATACGGTTGGCCATGACGCGCCGTCCCATCTTGCGATGACGGATCATAAGAACTGGGCGCTGGCGACTGCCGGATTTTTCTGGAGTGTGGCGCTTTGGTCAGTATATAATTATCGCACAGCCAAGGCCATAAGCTTGTATTTTGTCATCGCCATGCTGGTCGGCGCCGGTCTGGTGGGCGTGACCGGATTTAAGGGCGGTGAAGTCGTCTATCGTTATGGCCTCGGGGTCATGTCCCTGCCGAAGGTCGAGGGCGAAGGCCACAGCCACAGTCACGAGAACGGCGCCGCCCATGATCACGGCGCGCCCGTCGCCGCTGAACCCCATGATGACAGCGGCGCGGAGCCGCATGGCCATGATGAAGAGGTTCCGCCAGGCCCGGGCGAGCCCAAAACAGATGACGGCCATGACCATGATCATTAGGTCCTGACCCTAGGTCAAAATACATCATATAAGGTGGAATTTTTGGCGGTCATTACAGGGAGTCTTCCCGATGAACAGGAATCTTGCATCGTGTAAAGTGCGTAAATTATTTAAGGCTACGGGTGACGCACGGCATGTCTCCCTTAACATGAGACTGCCGGGCCTGTTCATCGCCATAATTTCCCTGTCGGCATGTGGCGGCGCAGGAGCCAGCTTTCCGATGTGGGATGACCATCCGGCGAATCCCGTGTCCGTGCAGGCTGCTTTGCCGCCGCAACCGGACACGCTGATGTCCCCCCCGGTTAAATCTCCTGAACGTAATCAAAAGCAGGAGGAGAACCGTCATGACCACTAGAGGGACTCCCCGCGTCATAAAGGGTTTGCTTGTCTGTGTTGCGCTGATCGCGTTGGCCGGGTGCGCCGCCATAGAACCCCAAAAAGGTTTTGACGAGATAAAAAGGTCGGTGAATGACCGTGTCGGACAGCAGGTTTACTGGAAAACCGGCGGCCCGGAAGATCAGCAGGTTGCGAAACGGGTGAAGATGTTGCTGCAAGGGCGGATGCACCTTGATGAAGTTATTCAGGTCGCCTTGCTCAATAATCCGGATCTCCAGGCAATCTATGAAGATCTGGGTATCGCCCAAGCGTCGCTGGTTCAGGCGGGGTTGCTGTCCAATCCCGTTTTCAGCGGGGCGCTGCGCTTTGTCGGGGGCGGGGAAAGTCCGACACTGGATATTGATGTCTCCCAGGATTTTTTGAACATCCTGACCCTGCCGATCCGCAAGAAGCTCGCCTATCTTGAGTTCGAAGCCGCCAAATTGCGCGTAACGGGCGCGGTCATTGATCTTGCCGCCGATGTGCGGCGGGCCTATTATAACGCCCAGGCCAATGAACAGGCGGTCGAAATGATGCGGCAGGTTGTCGCCGCCACCGGCGCGATGTTGACCTCGGCGCGGAAATTACATGAGGCCGGTAACATCAATGACCTGGCGCTGGACCGCCAGCAGGCCATTCACGAAGAGGCCCGTTTGCTCTTGGCTGATGTGGAAACGGCTCTGATGTTAGACCGGGAACGATTGAACAGCCTTATGGGCCTTTGGGGAAACGATGTTGTCTGGACAATGTCGGCCCGGCTTCCCGACCTGCCGGCGGAATATTTGACCACACAGGATTTTGAAAAGCGCGTTATTGAGAAAAATCTTGACCTGGCAACGACCCGATTGACGATCGAAGGGCTGACCAAACGGCTTGGTCTGGTGAAGGCGACCTCTTTCATTCCGGATCTTGAGCTGGGCTATTCGGGGGAGCGCGAGGACGGGGTTTGGGGCAATGGTCCGGCGATCAGCCTGCAAATCCCGATTTTTGATATGGGACAGGCCAAGCGTTTCAGGGTTGTTTCAGCATTGCGCAAGGCCCAGTGGCAGTATATGGCCCGGGCGATCGAGCTTCGGGCGATGAGCCGAAGCGCCGCCATAGACCTGCGACAATCCCGGGCAAAGGTTGACCATCTTTTGAAGGTTTTGCTGCCGCTGCGTCAACGTATCCTTGATGGGGCCATGCTGGAATTCAACGCCATGCAGATGGGGGTGTTCAGGCTGTTGGAGGATCAACGTCGCCAGATTGAAACCGGCCGGGATTATATTTCGGCATTGCAGGAATACTGGCTTTCCCGGGCCAATCTTGAGCAGTTGTTAAGCGGACGCCAGGCGGGGTCTTCTCTGGGGCGCGACGGCAAGACCACACTGCAGATGGATATGGGGGAAGACAACAGAGGGCATTAATGATGAAAAGACGTGATGTATTGACGGCCGGCGGGTTATCCGTTGGCGCGGCCCTGTTATCATCAGGACCGACACAGGCTGAAGCGCAAAAGACGACTTCTTCATATGGTGAAAAACAGTGGAATGATTCCTATAGTGGCGGACCGGAAGATATAAAACCGCTGGCGCCCGGATTGCCGGGACGGGATTATACCCCTGTCGTCGTTCCGAATGGACAGACATTGCCCTTTAAAATCGTCGAGGGGGTAAAAGTCATTCATTTGATTGCGGAAAAAGTGGAACATGAATTTGCCCCTGGCCTGAAGGCGCATTGCTGGGGCTATAACGGCAGGGTCAACAGCACGGTCATTGAAGCGGTTGAAGGTGAGCGGATCCGGATTTATGTCACCAACAGGCTTGATGTGCCGACCTCGGTTCATTGGCACGGCATATATCTGCCCAATGGCATGGACGGGGTCAGCGGGGTGACCCAAAGGCCGATCCCGCCCCATGAGACGTTTAAATATGAATGGACCATTCGCCAGCACGGCACTTTCATGTATCATTCGCATTTTGACACTATGACCCAGGAAGGCATGGGCCTGACCGGCATGTTCATCATTCATCCGCGCAATCCGGCCGATGATCAAAGGGTGGACCGGGACTTTGTCCTGATTTCCAATGAATATCGCATAGACCCGGGAACCTACAGGCCGAACCCCAATGAAATGACGGATTTTAACGTTCTGACATTTAACGGCCGGGCCTTTCCCGGCACGGCGCCGCTGGTGGTCAAAAAAGGCCAGCGCGTGCGCATTCGGTTCGGTAATCTGAGCCAGATGGATCATCATCCCATTCATTTGCATGGCTATAAATTTAAAGTGACCGCCACCGATGGCGAACGGATTCCCTTGTCGGCCCAATGGCCGGAAACCACGGTTCTTGTCGCGGTCGGCCAAACCCGGGATGTTGAGTTTATCGCCGATGCGCCGGGCGACTGGGTCATGCACTGTCATATGACCCACCATATGATGAACCAAATGGGCCACGAAATGCCCAATATGATCGGCGTGGAGACAAGTGAAATTGATTCAATGGTCCGGCCGATGTTGCCCGGATATATGACCATGGGCCAGGATGGCATGGGAAGCATGGCCTACATGAGCATGCCCGTGCCGGAAAACAGCATTCCGATGGGATCCGTTCAACTGCAATTTGGCAAGTCCACCGTGGGCGGCATGTTCACCGTGGTCAAGGTGCGCGAGAATCTCGACAGCTATGATGATCCGGGATGGTATGACAACCCGGACGGGACCGTGGCCGATGTGGCGTCCGTGGGCGAGATGCGCCGCGATGGTGTTGATCCGGGAGTATAATTCATTTCAACAGGGTCATAGGCTGGTGAGTGGTGAGCCGCTATTTCAACGGCTGCCGTCAAATATTACATGCGGTGTTCTTTATATCTGATCCCGTTGGCCACTTGCAGTTCCCTGATATATTTAATGATCTGGCGAACGTCATTTTCCACGACATGTTTCTGGGCTGGCATATCGCCAAACCGCCAGTGATGTTGTTTTGTTCCCTGGCTAACAGCCATATAAAAAGACCGGTCCGCATGGTGGCCGGGATTATAAATATTATGCACCAGCGGCGGTCCCTGGTCTGTTCCAGTTGCATTGATTCCGTGGCATGACGCGCAATTGGCGTTAAATATCATTTCCCCCTTTTGGGCCTGAGGGGATAAAGCCGGGATGTTTATATCTTTGTCATCGTTGGATCCGGGCTGCATGTCGGCAAATATCAAAACATATCCGGCGCCGACAACCAGAGCGGTCATGATAATATTACTTGCTTTAAACTTCATTTTATTGACCTTGGGGGCACTTAAATTCAAACAGGAAGAAACATCGAACCGTTTTTGGTCGTTCGTATGATTTACAGTCTCTTAGGGTCTGTTGACAATTAATACGATGATAATTTTATGTTCCCTCAATATTTTCAACCCGAAACAGGGTTAAAGAGATTGCCGGCCGCACAATATCGGCTTTTGCCGACCATTGTCGCGATAACCACCCGCCACCCGAAATGGTGCGTCGTAAAAAAATTTCCCGGCGGCAACCGTTCTTCTTTTTTCTGATTTTAACTTGGCACTCCTGCCCCTGATCGCGGCGGCGGCAATTCCCGCAGAAAACATGCCCGCAGAAAACAACGACGCCCCCCGGTCCGGCGTCGTGAAGGCCTTTTTAAAATCTTGAAACCCGTACTCGCCGAGCCGATATTTACCTGATGCCGCGGCGTACGACTGAGCCCCCAAGAAAGGTCGATTTCGCAAATAGCTCAAAAACACCAAAAAATACTTGCAAGTAAATGCTTACTTATTTATGGTGCCGGGTATGAATAAAATGATCCAAGAGCCGCAGACAAGGAAGCCCACCGATGTGCGCAAGCGCGAAATCATCGATGCTGCCCTGGGCATTCTTGCTCACAACGGGGCGAGGTCTTTTACAGCCAAGAATATTGCTGCCGAAGTCGGTATCACGTCGGGCGCCATTTTTAGGCACTTCGAAAGCATGGAGGCGATTGTCGTCGATGTCGTCGCGCAGATCGAAGCGACCACCAGCCAGGATTTTCCGTTAGGGATTGAGGACCCGCTTGAACGTCTGAAGATCTTTTTCCTCAATCGAACCCGAACCATCCTGACTCATCCGAACATCTCCCGCCTCCTTCTTTCTGACCATCTGGATCAGGTTGGCGGCGGTGTTGCCGCCAAAACGTTAACAAACATCAAGAGCCGGACGCGAAAGTTCATTGACTCCTGCATAGTTGAGACCGCGCAGGCGCTGCCGTCTGGGCCCGATACGGGTGCCCGTGTCGATACGGACGTCGCCAGAATCATCGTCATCGGAGCCATCCTGTCAATGTCCCACAGCAATACGCGGGTTGTGAGCGAAACAAAAAGCCCGCAACTGGCCGCAAGCGTGTGGCGCGTTATCGAGCAGATGCTCCGGATACCGCGCCCGCCGAGCAAATAATCCGGTCTCCCGAAGAGGGCATTTCGCCGACCACCGGAAGAAGATAATTATTTTTTATGGAAGAATTCATGATGATCAAGGGCGAAACAGCCCCAAAAGGAGAAAAAGGATGAAGAGAAAGTTAGAAAAACTGTTGCTGTCTCTGGCAATATCCCTGGGTACCGGGCTGCTGCTTCCCGGGCAGGCCTTTGCCCATTGCGACACCCTCGACGGGCCCGTGGTCGCCGAGGCCCGAACCGCTTTGGCTCAGGGGAATATCACCCCGGTCCTCAAGTGGATCTCTGCCGATGATGAGAAGGCTGTTCGTGCGGCCTTTAGCCAAACCCTCGTGGTGCGCAAGCAGAGCCCCGAGGCCCAGAAACTGGCTGACATGTATTTCTTTGAAACCCTGGTGCGCATCCACCGTGCCGGCGAAGGGGCGCCCTATACCGGCCTGAAACCGGGCGCCGCCATTGACCCGGCCGTTGCGCTTGCCGACCAGGCTTTGGCAACCGATTCGGTCGACAAACTTGTCGAAGTTCTGACCGGCGCCTTGACCAATGGCATTCACCAGCGGTTCACCCGGACCTCTGAAAATCAGAAGCATGCGAAAGACAGCGTGGCCGCAGGCCGTGAGTTTGTCGAGTCTTATGTGGTTCTTACACATTATGTGGAAGGTCTGCATGGCCTGATCAAAAACAATGCCGCCCATCACGGCGAAGCCAGTGTCTCAACCAAAGACGATGCCCATTGATATCTGACGGCATGCTGTGACCTAACCATAGCACGGCATGCTGTCGCTCTCTTCGAAGAGAAAGGCCACATATTGAGGGTAGGTCAAGATGGCTATCATTATGGCCATCGCCTCAATGGACTATACAAGCGTCAACCCGCGCAGCATGACAGTTTAGTCACGTCTTTGCCGAAACTTTGCGCCGCCAGTTTGAGGCCCTCAACCGTTGTCAGATAGGGAAATATCGTCTCCCCGAGCGCCTTGGTCGTCATGCCATGCTTGATGGCCAGAACCGCCGTCTGGATGCTGTCCGACCCCTCCGGCGCGATGATTTGCGCCCCCAGCAGCCGGTCTGTTTTCACATCGGCGACAAGCTTGATCAATCCACGCACATCCCGCGCCGCCAGCGCGCGGGGCAATTGATCGAGGGGCAGGACAGATATCTTTGTGTCAAAACCGGCGGATTTGGCCGCTGCTTCACTGAGGCCAACGCCGGCGATCTGCGGATCGGTAAAGACAACCCAGGGCATGGCCCTATTGTCATACACCAGACTGTCGCCGTTCAGGGCATTGAGCGCCGCCAGTTTCGCCCCATAAGCCGCCATATAGACGAACTGGTCCCGGCCCGTGACATCGCCCGCGGCATAGATCCCGGGCTTTGTCGTTCGCAGATGATCATCAACAAGGATCCCGCCATTTGGCGACATCTCAATCCCGGCTTCCCGCAAACCAAGGCCCTTTGTATTTGGGGTTCGTCCCGTCGTGAGAATGACATGGTCGGCAGAGATCATCTCAGTTTTACCGCCCTGCTCAATCTCCAGAGCCACCCCATCGCCTGCCTTGCTGATTTCGCGATAGGCGAGGCCCGTGTGAACCGTGATCCCCTCATCTTCGAAAAAACCGGTCAAGGCGCGCGCAATCTCCGGCTCCGCTTCGGGAAGAAGCCGGCTGCGAGTGACAAGCGTCACCTTGACGCCGGCGCGGGCGAACATCTGCGCCAGTTCGCAGCCGATATAGCCGCCTCCGAGAACCATAATGGAATGGGGGAGCTCTTTTAGTTCGAGCGCTGTCGTGCTGGTGAGCCAGGGAACGCTAGCCAGTCCCGGAATATCCGGCAGGGCCGGTGACGAGCCCGTCGCCAGGATAATCTTGTCGGCCGAAATCCCGGCGCCGTTAAATTTCACGCCGGCGCCGGTGATGCGGGCCGCGCCTTCAAGGTAGGAAACGTCTTTATATTCCGGCAGCAAGTCAATATATTTCTTTTGCCGTAACGTCGCGACCAATTCATCTTTCGCCGCAATGACCCGGCCCCAGTCGGTGATCTGCGCGTCGCCCGAAATTCCGGCAAAGCGCTCCGCAGCGCGGGCGCCGTGAAGCGCTTCAGCCATGCGGATCATGGTTTTTGACGGGACACAACCGACATTGACACATGTGCCGCCGATCGTGCCATGACCGATCAGGGCGACCTGCGCGCCTTGGTCCGCCGCCGTTATGGCGGCCGAAAAACCGGCGGAGCCGGCGCCGATTACGGCGACATCGTATCGCCCGCTTTCGTCCTTTGAGATACAACAATCTGACATAATAACTTCCTTTGCCGTAGGGCTACTTGCATTTCCGATGTTGCCGGAAAGCATAAATGGTTAAAACGATAAAAAATAAAAGAGCCGGCAACAAAACGTAATCCAAATATCCTGTGACCGCAGACAGCCCGACAATACCGAGCAGCCCGACAAGCAGTGGTGTAAAACAACACAACGCGACAATCACTGTGCCAACGATTCCCGCCGTACGGAGTTTATATCGGTTCATTAGTTTTCACGCGCAACATGAGCAGGATAACCTGCATTGGTTGACGCGGCGGCAATTGCCTCTGGCGTCGCAATTGTCGCGTCGAAGGTAACCGTTGCGGTTTTTGCCTCAAAATCAGTCTTTACTTCTCCAACACCTTCAACCTTCTCCATGGCTTTGCGCACCGTAATCGGGCACATGGCACAGGTCATTTTATCAATTGCAAAGGTAAGTGTCTGCTGGTCCGTTTTTGCCTTTGCAACAACAGTTTCAGCACCTGCGGATGATGTTGTGATCGCGCTCAATCCCGTCAAACCCAACGCAAAAACCGCTAAAGTGATTGTAAGTATATTTTTCATATCTATTCTCCTAATAAAAAAGCGGCGCCCAGAAATCGATCGTGGCGGCCAATAGAACAAGGCCCGTTGCAATCCACAGGGCTGCTTTGGTGATCCGACCTGAATTCGGGCGGGCGCAATAAGAACCTTCTTCACAGACTTTTTTTGGTTTAAAATAAACCTGCCAAAACCCGAGACCCAGAAAAACAAGAGTTACGGCGATAAAGTATGGTTTATAGGGCTCGAGCATGGTCAGATTGCCAATCCATGCGCCGCTCACCCCGAGCGTCAACAACACCAGAGGAGCGATACAACAAGAGGAGGCCAGAATGGCGCCAATAACACTGCCGGCGGCAACCAAACGTTTCTTTGTTTCGGCGGCGTTCTGTGTTTCTTCAATAGTCAACTGTATGATCTCCTGGGTTATTTTCTTCAGTCACTCAAGTTCAAAAATAGTTTCTCTTGACTTTCATGCAATAAGGATAAACCCTGTAGGAACTACAGACTCAAGAGATTTTTTATGAGCTCACAAAAACGTGAATTTACCATCGGTACTTTGTCAAAATATTCCGGCGTGAATATTGAAACGATCCGCTACTATGAACGGATCGGGATTATGCCGTCTCCGCCGCGTAGTGGCGGTGGTTACCGTCTGTATAATGAAAGCCACCAACGCCGGTTATCCTTCATCTGCCGGAGCCGGCAACTCGGGTTCACCCTGGATGAAATACGGAATCTTCTGACCCTTGTTGATGATAAATCCTACACCTGTGCGCAGGTACAGGATTTGACGCTTGAACATCTTGAAAACACACGCAAGAAGATTATTGACCTGCAAAAGCTTGAGGTTGTTCTTGATGAAATGGCCTCACAATGTGACGGCGGTCTCGTTCCGGACTGCCCGGTGATTGACGCCTTGTTTGAAGAGCCATTATTCCCCCGCGACTAACTCATATTGCGCCATGGCATTATTTGGTCCAAGACGAATATTCTTGAAAATATCCCTGCTGTAAAAAACTTTTTTCCTCTTGATCTGGAGCTGACTCCACACATTATACTGAATTTATTCAATATCCAGATAAGGACGTATAATGATAAGCAAGTATCTTTGGAAAGTTATCACAATCGCTTTCCCCGCCTGGCTTTTCTTAACAGGTAGCGTATTCGCCCATGATCCGGTTTTTAGTCCCGGACCCCATGTTTTATTCAAGGACGGGGTCGAAATTCACGCCGGCGCAACCCGTGACAAACAGGATAACGCCACCGAAGACGAACAAAGCCTGGCCTTTAAATATGGTCTGACCGGCGACTGGGTTGCCGGCGTTGAAATACCTTACGAGAGGTCTAAAGATGAACTTGCAACGCAAAAGGGTGTTGGTGATATAACGTTATCAACCAAATACCGCTTTTGGCGCAAGGATACGATGGGCGCACAGGAATCGGCTGCGGTATTGCTTAAGCTAAAACTCGATTCATCCGGAGCAGAAGTAAGTACAGACACTACTGACTTAATGTTGGGCTTTACCTATGGCTATGAAAGCCTGAAGTGGTACCGATGGGCCAGTGTTCGTTATCGTTTCAATCAAGACAGGGGCGACTTGCAACGCGGCGACCGCCTGTTCGTCGACATGGCGATCGGATACCGGCCCCAAGTACATGATTACCGCGCACCGGATACCGTGTTGATCCTTGAATTGAATGGCGAGATTCGCGAGCGTAACGCATTGAACGGTGTCGATATTGGTGCTTCCGGCGGCAATCAATGGTTTGTCTCTCCCGGTGTCTTGTGGACGTTGAGGAATTTTGCCGTAAAAGCAGGCGTGCAAATCCCGGTCTATTCAAATCTTAACGGTAATCAGCCGCGTTCGGATTATCGCGCCAGCCTGGAACTGGAATGGTATTTATAAGTTACGAAAGGATTAAGTGATGAAAAAGATACTCATGTTGGTGTTGGCCGTTTCTTCCCTGGGCTGGACGACCTCCGCCTTCTCGGCCGAGGCGCATTATAAAATCAGGGCCGATGGTTTGGCCTGCGCCTATTGCGCGTACGGTATTGAGAAAAAATTCATGAAAATACAGGGCGTGACACATTTCGATATTGACCTGAAAAAAGGCCTGGTGCTCGTTACCGGTGACGAAAACCTCGTTTTGAAAGAGCAACAGCTGAAAAAACTGTTTAACGATGCCGGTTTTACCTTCCGCAAGATAGAGGAAGTGAAAATCAGGTAATCAGGATCAACAGAAGCCCGCCAGACCCTGCTCACAACAATGTGACTTGATCTGGAGTTAACTCCATATATTAAACTGTTCAGATTGAAAAAACCTATAAAATTACGGGAGCAATATATGCGCGACCAGGCTCAAAATACCACCGCCACAGATAACAGGGAAACCGGTCTGACGTGGCTGGCCCTGTTTACCACGACCGGAACCCTGGTTTGTTGCGCCTTGCCGATCGCGCTGGTCACCCTGGGCATGGGGGCGACCGTGGCGTCCCTGGTCGGCGCCCTGCCCTTTCTGGTGGCCCTGAGTCAGCATAAAATCCTGGTATTTATACTTTCGGGAGCGATGCTCGCCCTGTCTGGCTGGATACTCTACCGCCCGGGTCGCGCCTGCCCTGCCGATCCCGAACTCGGCGCCCTGTGCGACAGATCGCAAGTCTGGAACCGGCGGATTTACTGGTTTTCCGTTGTCCTGTGGGGCATCGGCTTTTTTGCTGCCTTTCTCGCCCTGCCGTTACAGATATGGCTCGAAACTTAGGGTCTGTTGACAATTAAAAGGAAAAATCATGAGAAAATTATATTGGATCACCGCCATCCTGTTTTTCTTCGGCAATGCGGCCTTTGCCGGGGAAAGTCATTATACCTTACAGGTAGATGGTTTGGTCTGCCCGTTCTGTGAATATAATATCGAAAAAAAAGTCAGTCAGCTTGACGGCGTCACTGGCGTCAAGGCCAACCTCAAAGACGGTGTCGTATCCGTCAAAGTCGCCGATGGCGCAACCTTGCCGGAAGCCGCCGTCCGCCAGGCGATCACCGACGCCGGCTTTACCCTGAAGTCCATTGACAAACACCAATAGGCCGAAAGGGATAAGTATGACAAAATATCGCATGATGCTTCCCCTCGCCTGCCTCTGGATGGTTCCGGCGCCAGCATCAGCGGCGCCGATCACCTTCAATACCGCCCTGCCGGTGGCCAAAGGCGCCTTTATCAATCGGGAACAGATCATCCTCCGCCGCTTTAAAAAAGACAGCAGCCCCCGTGACCGCCATCAGGAGGTAAACGGCGTGGTTTCCGTTCTGGGCTACGGCGTCACACCCAGGTTCGCGGTTTTCGCCGCCCTTCCCTATCTGGATAAATCCTTGTCCCTGTCCATGGGGGACAGCCGCGTCTCCCGTAACAGCAGTGGTCTTGGTGATCTTAATCTCTTCGGGCGCTATACCCTGATCCAGAAAGACATGCGCAGCAGGACATTCCGAATTGCGGCATTTGGCGGCCTCAAGGTCCCGACCGGCCAGAACAGCAAAGCCGATGCTTTCGGAGGACTTCCGGTTCCCCTGCAATCCGGTTCGGGGTCTTTGGACGGGTTTGGCGGCATCGTCGTGACCTACCAGACTTTGCCGTTTCAGATAGACGGCCAGGTGAGTTACCGCCACAATGGAACAGCTCATAATTTTCAGTCCGGCGCCGAATATCGCGCCGACATGTCGCTGCAATACCGGTTGCTGCCCCGGGTTTTAACGGGGGAGACAACAGGTTTCCTTTACGGCGTTATCGAAACCACCCTGATCAATCAGCAGGAAAACCGGCTGTTTGGGACAGGGGACCCGAACTCGGGCGGCGCGACAGTTTTTATCACGCCGGGACTCCAGTATGTCACCCGAAAATGGATATTGGAAACCGCCGTGCAATTGCCTCTTGTGCAAAACCTCAATGGCGACGCCCTCAGAAGCGATTATATCGTCACCACCGGCTTTCGGGTTAATTTTTAAGACATTATGATGAGAGCATTTGAAAATGTCTCCTGAAACAACGCCAAAAGAACTGACAATTGAATTGATTACGGCATCATCCTGCAAAGCCTGTGTCACCATCAAGGAGCGCCTGACAGCAGTCATCAGCGAGGTTGACCAGACACGGATCAATTTCCGGGAAATAGATGTGTTGGAGGCGTTTGATTACGCCGTGGAGCTCGGTGTGCTCAGCACACCCGCCATCGTCATTGACGGCAAGCTTGTTTTTTCATCGGCCCCGTCCCTGAAAAGGCTGCGCAACGAGTTGCGTCAACGTCTGGAAAAGCTCGCCCCATGAATGAAATGATGCAACAGGCCAATCTGATGGGTCTTGGCGCGGCTTTTGTCACCGGATTTCTGTTCAGCCTTACCCCGGCGGCCTTTGTCACCGTGCCGGTGATCGTGGCCTATGTCACCAGGGCCCGCGAAATGCGTGAGGCCATCATTTTCGGCGGCGCTTTTGTCTTCAGCATATTTCTGACGCACAGTGTCCTTGGCGGTGCTGTGGCCTTTGGCGGCGGCAGTTTAGAAAATTACCTTGGAAACCAGTGGAATTTGCTCCTGGGACCGCTACTTGTTTTTCTCGGACTTGTCTGGGCCGGATGGCTCAGAATATCATTTCCCTGGTTTTCGGTGAAGGGCAAGCGGGTGGCGACGGCCTGGGGCGCCTTTCTGTTAGGCATTCCTTTTTCCGTCGGCATCTGTCCGGCCTGCGCCCCGGGATTGCTGATCGCCCTGTCGGCCAGCGCCGCCATTGGTTCTATGCCTTACGGCGCCCTCTTGCTCTTTATGTTCGCCATCGGCCGGTCGGTTCCGATTATCATCGGCGCCTTGAGCATGGGCTGGCTTGAATCCCTGAAACCTTTCATGAAATGGCGGCGCGGATTGGAAACAGGCGGCGGTTTCACCATGGTGGGTATTGGTCTATACTTGCTGATTAAATATTTTTACGTTACCTGAAGGATTTCTGGCATGTATCAAATCGGCGAAGTGAGCAAACGGCTTGGTATCAGTATGGATACGCTGCGCTATTATGAAAAGATCGGCCTGCTGCCTCGCATCCACAGGAAACCCTCCGGGTTGCGGCTCTATAATAAAAAAGATATTTCCCGGATAAAATTCATCAAACGCTCTCAGCACATGGGCTTCAGCCTTGACGAAATAAAAAAGCTGCTGCAATTCCGTGAAGCGCCCCAAAAAGCGAAACCCGAAATCCGGCAGTTAGCCGGCAAAAAGCTGCAGGACATAGAAAGTCACCTGGATGATTTAAAACTGCTTCAGAATGAATTCCGGCTTCTGATCAACCTGTGCGCCGAGGACAAAGAGAACTGCCCGATCCTGGAAGCCATGGATGATGAAAAGCCATAAATCATAACTATTTGATGAAGCCCCCTTAATCTTTACCCCCGGTCAGCCTTCAGCAGGGTGGGTCTTTGCGCGGGCGTTTCGGCTTCGGATATAGATCGAAGCGGCCATGATCAGGATGACCGCCTGCAAGATCAGACCTTCCCAAGTCGGAAAAAGGCCCAGCCATTCCATGGAGGGGAACGGCATCAGGCCAGCATTTTTTACACCCCCTTGAAATAAGTCGTGAGGAGGCTTTCATATTAAATAACTCCTCCCAAGTGGCTATTTATGAGTTTACGACCTAAAAGTATTTTGTTTGCGAAACTGACTGGGGGAATGTCAAAATGCTTGCGGAAGACCGAGGTAAAGTTGGCGGGTTCGGAATATCCGGCCCGGTCGGTAATCTCATTTATCGGCAGGGCTGAATTTTACAGAAGATGCAGGGCAATATGAATATGGCTCATGCCCTGTTCGCTACAGTTGCTAAAAAGCATATTTGGCCGACATCTGGATACGATGCATATCGCCATTCAAGCCGCTTTCTATGGTTCGCTTGGCATAGAGATATTCCCCGCCAAAGGTGACTTTCGGAACCGGCGAATACAGCAGGTTGGCGTGAAGGCTGTAAACATCCCGGGTCACGCCCGTTCCCGTCAGGGCAACGTCATTATCCGCCTTGAAGGCCGACAGGGTGAGGTTGGAGCGAAATTCATCATTCCAGAAGTGGCGGTATGATATAAAACCGGCGTATGAGCCAATCGCTTCCAACTCGCCGGCTGCATTGATCACCGCGCCGTTGGCCGTGTTCAGGCCGAGGTAACGGCCAACGCCCTTGCCGCCTGTGGCCATGAAGCGGAAATCATCCTTGGCGCCGACGTTCAGTTTACCGGAAAGACTGACGCCCCAGCCCGATGTGCTGTCATCGACAACGCCATTATTCAGCTTCAGGTTTCGGAAAATTCCGGCAATCCCCACATGCCCCCAACCGCCTTTTTGGGTGTATCTGACCACAAAGTCGGGCACGGCGCCGTCATCGCTTATGATCCGCGCGCCGCCGCCAAACGGGGTGACGGTGGTTTCAGGATTCTCGGCGGAGAACTGGAAACCACCAACGCTATATCTGAACTGGGTCTGGCGAATAAAGGTGGTGCCCTCCGCCGGTCCCACGAAGTCAAGATTTTCCGCCAGAGAGGCAACATCCATGAAGGTGGACCAGGTCTGGCCGGCCAGAACATTGTCATATTTGAGAAAGCCATGGCGAACCCTGGGATTGTAACTGTTGCTGACCCGTTCGTCACCGCCGGGGCTGATCTGGGAATCAAGCTCAATATAACTGGTCAGGTCATGGCCATTGACATTGGTCGTGGTTTTGAAATTGATGCGGGTTTCCTTGGCGATAAAGTCAGTGTCAAAACCGCCTTCGCCCGGGGCGTTGCCCACCGGAATCACGCCCGGAACATAAAAATCCCGCCCCAGGCTGCGCGGCGGCAATTCGCTGCTACTGTATTTGGAGGCGATAAAATCGGCCTTGATAAAACCGCCGATCGCAACCTTTGTATTGCCGACGCGCATTTCAAGGCTGTTTTTTTTGGCTTTCTCTGCAGTTTCCCTGGTTTCACTGACAACGGTTTTCTGTTGTTTCAGTTCCCCCTTTAACTCCATCAGCATGGATTCCAGTTTATTGATTTTCGCTTCCAGCTCCTGATTGGTCGCCGCCGCTACATTATTCGGGACAAGACAAACAAGGGCTATGCTGCCGAGAAGTATATTTTTAGTTATGATCTGTTTTCTGACGATTTTCATGCGCCTGCGGCTCCCTATATTTTTTTAAAATCTGCCCTGATTATCAGCCATATCAGAAGGGTCCGATATACGGCTTTGGTCGTATTTAATCTTATAAAACAAGCTAACCCATTGAAAAAGTTAAGACACATGTATCCCCATACGACTAATGTCTAATATTATTTTGTCGCAATAAGCGGAAAATAGCCCTGTAAGATGATCATTCTTTAGGGAGAAGAACAATGGATAAAATCAAGTATGACATTCCGGCGGATTTTGCCGCGGGCAGTCACGTCGACGCTGACAAATATAACGCCCTCTACCGGCGGTCCGTCGAGGATCCGGAAGGCTTCTGGGGCGAGATGGGCCGGCGGCTCGACTGGATCAGGCCCTATAGCTCGGTCAGGGACGTCTCCTTCGCCCGCGAAGACCTGCATATCAACTGGTACAAGGACGGCACGCTCAACGCCAGCGTCAACTGCATCGACCGCCATCTGCCCGCCCGCGCCCAACAGACGGCGATCATTTTCGAAGGCGACGAGCCCTCCTCCTCGCTCCATATCAGCTATCAGACCCTCTATGAAAAGGTCTGTCGCTTCGCCAATATTCTGCGCGCCCGCGGGGTCAAAAAAGGCGACCGGGTGACGATCTATATGCCGATGATCCAGCAGGCGGTCTACGCCATGCTCGCCTGCGCCCGCATCGGCGCGGTTCATTCCGTGGTCTTCGGCGGCTTTTCGCCCGACGCGCTCGCCGGGCGGATCGAGGACTGTGAAAGTCATGTGGTGATCACCGCCGACCAGGGCATTCGCGGCGGCCGGGCGGTGCCGCTGAAGGCCAATGTCGATGAGGCGATCGCCGACCATACGGACAGCGTCGACGTCCATACGGTGATTGTCGTCCGCCATTCCGGGGCGAAGGTGCCGATGGAGGCGGGCCGCGACATCTGGTATCAGGACGAGGCGGAAAAATATCCCGCCGAATGCGAGCCTGAGGAAATGAACGCCGAAGACCCGCTGTTCATCCTCTATACCTCCGGCTCGACCGGCCAGCCGAAAGGCGTGCTCCACACCACCGGCGGCTATCTGGTGTACGCCAGCCTGACCCATGAGCTGGTGTTTGACTACAGGCCGGGCGATGTCTACTGGTGCACCGCCGACGTCGGCTGGGTCACCGGCCACAGCTATATCGTCTACGGGCCGCTGGCCAACGGGGCGACGACCCTGGTCTTCGAAGGGGTGCCGACCTATCCCGACGCCTCGCGCTTCTGGCAGGTCTGCGACAAGCATCAGGTCAATATCTTCTACACGGCGCCGACGGCGCTCCGGGCCCTGATGGGGGCGGGCGACGATTATGTCGCCGCCTGCGATCTCGGCTCGCTGCGCCTGCTCGGCACCGTCGGCGAACCGATCAATCCCGAGGCCTGGCTGTGGTATCACAAGGTGGTCGGCAAGGGGAAATGCCCGATCGTCGACACCTGGTGGCAGACGGAGACCGGCGGCATCATGATCACGCCGCTGCCGGGGGCGACGGCGCTGAAGCCCGGCTCCGCCACCCGGCCCTTCTTCGGCATCATCCCGCAACTGGTCGACAGTGACGGCAATATCCTCGACGGCGAAGCCGAAGGCAATCTGGTGATCGCCGACAGCTGGCCCGGCCAGATGCGCACCGTTTACGGCGACCATGAGCGCTTCATCATGACCTATTTCTCGACCTATGACGGCAAATATTTCACCGGTGACGGCTGCCGGCGCGACGCCGACGGCTACTATTGGATCACCGGCCGGGTCGATGACGTGATCAATGTCTCGGGCCACCGCATGGGCACGGCCGAGGTCGAAAGCGCCCTCGTCGCCCACGAGCTGGTGGCCGAAGCCGCCGTCGTCGGCTATCCCCATGACATCAAGGGCCAGGGCATCTACGCCTATGTCACCCTGATGGCGGAAATCGAGGGCTCCGACGATCTCAGGGCCGAACTGAAGAAATGGGTCCGGCGGGAAATCGGCCCCATCGCCCAGCCGGACAGGATCCAGTTCGCCGCCGGCCTGCCGAAAACCCGCTCCGGCAAGATCATGCGCCGCATCCTGCGCAAGGTCGCCGCCGGCGAGCATGACAGCCTCGGCGACATCTCCACCCTCGCCGACCCCGCCGTCGTCAAGGACATCATCCGAAACCGCAAAAACAGATA